>Ga0302250_1000043_pt1 | contig 224776 bp, 208 predicted proteins | sample AAG_RA_Asp_MG_FD_193536 | JGI IMG/M metagenome (GOLD analysis project Ga0302250, IMG submission 193536) | Enriched activated sludge microbial communities from anaerobic digester in WTTP, New Holstein, Wisconsin, United States - AAG_RA_Asp | ecosystem: Engineered > Bioreactor > Anaerobic >... | reverse complement strand
ATGACAAATTCCACATTATTCAAAAGCTTAAATCGATACAAGGATATTTATTATTTCAGGTTAAAGATCCATCAGCATTGTGGACTATTAAATCCAAGACTATATCCACAATAATTACGAAAGAACCATTTATTTCATCAGCCTTTTTTATAGATTTTTTTGTTTATTTGATTTGAAATTTCTGATATGTTTTCTGTAAAATTTGGAAACCTTTTTTCCACTGTTGGAATCATTATGTGTCTTATCCAGTTCCTCGTATATTTGACATCATAGTTAGTTTTATCTACAGCATACTTTATTCCTTTTTCTTTTAGATAACTAATTATCTCCTTCTTCCTTATGCACAGCAATGGTCTTATAACATATACTTCCCCTGATAACTTTCTTTTCACCGGTATTCCTGAAAGGTTTTTTATCTCAGGATTTCTCATAACATTCATAATCACAGTTTCAACATTTTCATCCATATTATGAGCTGTTGCAACAACTCTACATCCAAATTTTTTTGCATACTTAAAAAACAGCTTATATCTTATTTTTCTTGCTGTATGTTCAAGATTTTCCTTTGAATCTTTTAATATCAAAGGAATACTTACCTTATCTATTACGCAGGGAATGTTGTTATCATCACAGAATCTTTTTACAATCTCTTCATCCTTTACTGCTTCCTTTCTTATTCCGTGGTTTAAATGAAAGACAAACAGATTCTTTTTAAATGATGATTTTGAAAAATAATCAAGCATAAGCATAGAGTCAGGCCCACCGGAAACTCCGAGCAGTATTCTGTCCTGTTTGATTAAAAGATTATTTTTCTTAATAAACTTATTTATTCTGTCCCATACTCGAAGTGTCGTTGTTTTCATATTTTATCTTCTTTTATACAAGCCTATAATCTCAGCTTTTGAGATGGTATGTTCATCTATTATCCTATCAATATTTTTAGGGTTAGCATCTAATTTTTCTATGTCAATCGCATATAATGTGAAAACATATCTGTGAGTGCCTGAAGGCGGGCATGGGCCGCCATATCCAATATTGCCAAAATCATTTTTTAACTGGGTGTATCCAAAAGAATTAATCTCATCTTTTTTTATTTCTCTTATGCTCTGTGGAATATTTATAACTATCCAATGTGTAAAAGTTCCAAATGGGGCATCAGGATCCTTAACAGTCAATACAAAACTTTTAGTTCCTTCAGGAACATTTGACCATCTGAGCGATGGGGGGATGTTTTTGCCATCACAGCTAAATTCTGCTGGAATTAATTTTCCATTTTCAAAATCATCAGAAACAAGTGTAAATTTATCTTTAGGTGTTACTGGAATAACTTCTTTATTATCCACATAACGAATATTTGTAGTTTTTTCAGTTTGGTTGCATGATATCATGGCTAAAACAGTAAGAAAAAAAATATATTTTTTTTTCATGTAACACCTCCTTTTATTATTTTATAATAATTTATAATAAATGATACAAAATATTATATCTATATAATTAGGGTTACTAAAAAAGATTAACCGTGGAGATTTTATAAATGAGAAACTTTATAAAAATTTTAAAAATTTATATCAAAACTGCAAAGTTTTTTAAGTATTGTTAATAAATCCAAAAGTGACATAGGAGGTTCTTTTGTTTCTTCCCAAACAACTAAACAACTAAATAACTATTTTATATCTGTTCAATCAGTAGATCCAATTTCTCTATGTTTTTTTGTTCAAGCCTCGTTAGTGGAAGCCTTAGCTCATCATCGTCTATAATTCCCATCTTTTTGAGTGCATACTTAACGGGTATTGGATTTGTTTCAATGAAAAGATTTTTAATAAGTTTAAAGTTTTTTTGGTGAAGATTAATTGCCCTTTGAATATCTCCATTTTTAAAATAGTTGCACATATCTGATATATCATCAGGTATTATGTTTGAGGCAACAGATATAACACCTCTTGCTCCAACGCTCATCATAGGAAGGGTAAGCGAGTCATCACCTGATAAAACTGTAAAATCTTTTGAACATATGTTTATTATCTCGCTTACCTGATCAAGATTGCCACTTGCTTCTTTTACTGCAACAATGTTTTTATGTTTTTCCGAGAGAGTTTTAACAGTTTGTGGAATCATATTAACGCCTGTCCTTGATGGTATATTATAAAGTATTATCTCCATCCCTGTATTCTCAGCTATCCTTGAGAAGTGTTCTATCATACCACTCTGGGTTGGTTTGTTGTAGTATGGAACTATTGCTAATATAGCATCAGCTCCAAGATCATTTATCTCCATAAGTGTTTTTAATGATTTTTCAGTTGAATTTGTTCCAAATCCACAGATGACCTGCTTCTTGCCTTTAAAAAAATTAACGGTAAACTTTATCATATCAGTATATTCATCAGGGCTTAGTATGCTTCCCTCTCCTGTTGAACCACATGGAACAACTCCAGATATGCCTGATTCAAGCTGTATTTTTAAAAGATTTTCATAAGATTTAAAATCAATTTTATTATTTTTAAATGGCGTGACAACTGCTGTATAGCAACCTTCTATTTTCATAATCTGCCTCCTGATATTTCTTTTGCTGCATCAAAACCATCCCTTATATTCTCTTCCATAAATGAATACTTCCATCCACCATATCTCCCTGTTGATATAACTTCATTTGTTTTAAGATAACCAAAGATGGTTTCAAGGCTTTTGTTTCTTTTATCATCATATATCACATAACCACATTCTATCTTTGACCATAGCTTTGTGATAACATCTTTTTCACTTCTTATAATCTTTAACTCAATGAGTGCTTTTATTATATCATCATATTTTTTCTGGATATCAACATATTCATTTTCTCTTGTCGATAACTCAACGTATAGTGAATCGTATCCATCTGGTGCAAGGTTCTTTGAAAAATTTGTATAAAAGCCAACCCTGTAGAATGGAAATCTTTTCTCAGGAAAGTATATCCAATGTTGTTTGAACTTTGTCTTTTTAATACCTAAATTAAGAACATATACTGTATTATGCTTGAGATTTCTCGCTGCTCCTTTGACTTTTTCAGGGGCATCGGATATCTCTATAAAGTGTTTTAATGGCATTGTATTTATGAGCTTTGAGTATTTTATAGCACTGCCATCTTTGAAAAATAATTTTTTTTCTTTAAAGCTTACTTTTGTGACCTCTTTTTTTAGCATAAGCCTTTTATTATCAGCAAGCAGTTTCCTCGTAAGCGAGTATATGCCACCATTTAATGGATAGTAAAATTTTGCATTATATCCTATGTTTTTTATCTTGCCCTTCAATGCACCGTTTAAAACTTGGTTTATATTCGGTTGTGGAACAAACTCGCCAAGCCAGTCAGTTGTAATGCTTTCTAATGGATATGAAAGCAGCTTCTCGTTGTAGGGAAACATAAAATATTTACATATCCCCTCACCAAATGTTTCATATGACCATATCTTGAAGTTTTTGGTCATAGTTCTTTCTTTGAGCTGTGCTTTTAAAAAACCATTAAGGCACTGTGACTTTATTTCTGGTGGGAGATTGTAGAGATTTACCTGAAATGGATAGTCTGTATAACATTTATCAATATATATCTGGGCATTCCTTTCAATCTCAATTATATTGTCTTTCAATATGTCAAGAACAAATTTTTTAGTTTCATCCCATCTCAGATGAAGAAGATGGCCTGAGTAGTCAAATGTAAATCCATCACTGTATATACTAGCGCCAAGTCCTCCATAATATGCTTCCTTTTCAACTATTAAATAATCAGTTCTAAGTCTGTAAGCACAGCTTAGCCCTGTTGGCCCTGAACCTATTATGATTAGCATCTAACTTTAATTGCCTCTTTCACTTTTTCTGAGACATACTCTATCTCATCATCTCTTAGCTGTGGGAACATCGGAAGTGATAAAACCTCATCCTGAATCTTTTCCACAACTGGCAGATCACCTTTCTTATAACCTAAATGTTTGTATGCCTGTTGAAGGTGTAGTGAGACAGGATAATATATCTGATTTGCTATACCATTTTCATTGAGATGTTTCTGAACTCTGTCCCTTATCTCCTTTGATTCAAATCTTATCGTATAATAGTTAAAGGAGTGATAGCAGTTTTCACCTGTTGATGGAGTTTTTACAACATCTTTGAGCAATTCATTATACTTTGATGCGGCTTTATTTCTCATCTCGGTAAACCTGACTATATTTCTGAGTTTGACTCTTAAAACTGCTGCTTGAATTGTATCAAGCCTTGAGTTAAAGCCCTCTCTTTCATAAAGATATCTTTCGCTTGAGCCATGGTTTCTAAGAGTGTTTGCTAACTTAGCGACATTATCATCATTTGTTGTTATCATACCACCATCTCCATAGGCTCCTAAGTTCTTAGCAGGAAAGAAGCTGAAAGCTCCACATTTACCCATAGAACCAACAAACTTCCACTGGCTTTCCATATTATATTTTGCTGTAAATGCCTGAGCACAATCCTCTATAACGATAAGGTTATGTCTTTTTGCTATATCCATTATTTCCTTCATCCTTGCAGGGTGGCCGTAAAGGTGAACTGGCAGTATAGCTTTTGTATTCTTTGTTATCCTTTTCTCAATATCCTTTGGATCTATGTTATAATCATTTTCGTTTATATCGGCAAAAACAATTTTTGCGCCTGACTGTGATATGGTTTCGCTTGTGGCTATAAAGGTAAATGGTGTTGTTATAACTTCATCGCCTTGCTTTATTCCTGACGCCATTATTCCAATTCTCAAAGCGTCGGTTCCACTGGCCACTGCTACGGCATATTTTGTGCCATTAAATTTTGCAAATTCTTCCTCAAATTTATGGACATCCTCGCCCAGTATGAAGTCACATCTTTCAATAACCTTTGATATAGAAGAGTCTATCTCACTCTTTAATTCCTTATACTCTCTTGTAAGATCTGCTAATGGTACTTTCATATAATTCCTCCTTACACTTAAATTCACATTGTAACTACAGGTTAAGAACTGCAGGTTAAGGTTAAGGACTAAACAACCAGATAACTGCCTTGCCTCTTTCTTCCTAAATAACCAGATAACCAAACAACCAGACAACTTTTTCAGTGACCCTAAGTATATTATATATTAATTAAAAATATATTGGAATAAAAAATAATGATTTTGATTATATAGGTTTTAAGACTTTTTTAATATAGGTCTTAGGACCCTTAATTTATAATTAAACCGTTATAAAATATAAACATATGGCGACATAATCTTTTTTAAAGGAGAATCTTATGATGAAAGTATTTAATTTGATGGTCTCTCTGTTTTTGTTTAATACAGTTGTTTTTTCAGCAGATCTTTCAAATCCGCTTCCAAATTGGCTTGATCCTGCAAGAGAAAAAAAGCAGGTGGAAAAAATAAATATTCCCGAAAGCAGAGCTGTTCCTCCAGCAGATTTTAGGATTCCAGCCGAATATGAGCCTGCTTCAGCAGTGTTAATATCATACGCAGGATACTCTTCTATGCTAACAGGTATCGCTCAGGCTGTGAGCAACAAAGCCAATGCTATGATATGGGTTATGTCAGGACCTCAAAGTATGAGCGGAGTTCCAAAGGAAAAATATATGAATTTTTCTATTCCTGTTGATACTGTATGGATGAGAGATTACGGTCCTTTTGGACTTTCTAAAAAACAGTCAAAGGTTGCTATAATTGATACGATTTACAGACACTACGAGTATCGAACGGATGATGATTCTGTTCCTAAGAATGTTGGTAAGGCTCAGGGTATAGATGTCTATCCTGCTGGTCTTATACTTGATGGTGGAAATTTTATGGTTGATAGCTATGGCAATCTGTTTATGACGGAGAGAACTTATATATGGAACAGCGATAAATCAAAGGATGAGGTTAATTCAATACTCAAAAACTATTTTAAAATAAAAAATATTTATACCTTTGAATATGCTGGATATCCTGATGAACCTGCTGATGGAACAGGTCATATAGATATGTTTATGAAGTTGCTAAACGATCATACAGTTCTTATCGCTAAGACTGATACTGAGCCTTTTAAGACCACAATGGATAAGGCAGCAAAGTTTTTTGAAAACAGAACTGCTCCTGATGGAAATAAATACACAGTTCTTAGAGTTGCCGGTTATTACAAAAATCACACATGGTACACATATACCAATTCGCTTATAGTGAATGGATATGTCCTTATGCCATCGTACTCAAGCTATTCTTCGTCAAACTCTGATGCTCAGAAGCTTTATGAGTCTGCTGGTCTTAAGGTTGTTCAGATAAACTCTGATAGTTCTATAACAAGCGGTGGCTCAATTCACTGTGTGACCCAGATTATCCCTGATGTTGGAAAGATTTTAAAGGAGAGCGATTCTCAGAAAGAAATCAATAAATCTGTTGATTATATGGAGCTCGAACCAGTTGAGACATTGCTTAAATCAGCGACTAATTTTTAATTTTTTAACAGTTTTTGCTTATATCATAAGGGCGAAAAAGTTTAAAGTTATAGAACAATTTGATATTTTTTTATATTTTCATATCATTTGTGAAATCATTTTAAAAGTATTGATTAGTTTTTATTTTTTTGCTATATTTGTTATCTATGATTACACTTATTAAATTTGGAACCTCCGGATGGAGGGCAAAGATCGGAGAGAATTATAATGTTTATAACTTACGCCGTGTGGCATGTGCTACAGCAATGCATATAAAAGAAAATAAACGATACGGCTTTAATGGCGAGGATTATGAATTTTATCTTAAATCAAACAATAAAACAAAACCAAACATACCCACCGTTGTTGTGGGCTATGACACAAGATTTTTTTCAGAATATGCTGCAAGGATTGTAAGTGAAGTTTTTGCCTATCATGGGATAAATGTAATATTTTCAGATATAGAAGCTCCAACTCCAACCATAGCATGGCTTGTGATGAAGTATTCTGCTATTGGTGGAGTAACAATAACTGCAAGTCATAATCCTCCAGAATACAATGGCTATAAATGGACACCATTTTGGGGTGGGCCTGCAACAGTTGAGATTACAAACGATTTAGAAGCAAGGTGCTTCTCACTTTCAGAAACTATGGCCGAAAGATATATGAATTTTGATACTGCTGTTTCAAACAAGATAATAAAGGTTTTTGATCTCCATAAGGATTATTTTGAACAGATAAATAAATTGATAGATTTTAAAAGAATAAAATCTGCAAATCTTAAGATAGCGGTTGATAGCGTTTATGGAACAGCCAGAAGTTATCTGAGAAAACTTTTGGAAAACAATGGTATCAATGTTATAAGCATAAGGGATACGAGGGATGTTTATTTCGGAGGTCACTCTCCTGATACTGATGAGGAAAACCTCAGCGAGCTTAAAAACATTGTTGTTAAAAACAGGTGTAATATCGGAGTTGCTTGTGATGGTGATGCCGATAGGTTTGGAATAATATGTTCAAATGGAAAATGGCTTTCTCCAAATATTGTGCTTGCCTTGGGATATTACCATATGCTTGAGAATAAAAAGATGAGTGGGGGTGTTGTCAGAAGTGTTATGACCTCTCATTTTGTTGATGCAATAGCTAAAGATTATGGCTGTGAGGTAAGGGAAACACCGGTGGGTTTTAAATACATTGGAGATCTACTTAGAACAGGGAATTATCTTATAGGCGGAGAAGAATCCGGTGGTCTTTCTGTAAGAGGACATGTTCCTGAAAAGGATGGAATATTGGCAGATCTCCTCATCACGGAGATGATTGCTTATGAAAAAACTGATCTTGTCTCCATAATATCAAAGCTTGAAAAAAAGTATGGCAAATATTATAGTTCAAGGATAAACTTTAAGATAAGCGAAGATATGGATATGGGCAGAATAATAGAAAAACTAAAAAAAACTCCTCCATTGAAGTTAGGTTCAATGCCTGTATGGAGAATAGATGATACAGATGGCTTTAAGTTTATCATTAAAAATGGAAGCTGGCTCGGGCTAAGGCCAAGCGGGACAGAACCTGTCGTAAGAATATATGCGGAGTCAAGTTCTCCTTCTTTGTTGAATCAGCTTATTGAGGAAGGGAAGAAGATAATAAGAATGGATGATTGAAGAAAATGAAAAAATCAATAAGGCAACGATGGATAAGAAGTTAAACTCTGGTTTAATTGGAGGTAATATGGATGTTAAAATAAAAAAAATTTATGCAAGGGAGATACTTGATTCAAGAGGATTTCCTACTGTTGAGACGGATGTTTATCTGTCGGATGGTTCGTTTGGAAGATCAGCAGTTCCATCAGGTGCATCGACGGGGAGCAATGAGGCACTTGAGCTAAGAGATGGTGATAAAAGATATCATGGCAAGGGAGTTTTAAAAGCAGTTAACAATGTTAACAATATTATTGCAAAATCTCTTGTTGGGATTAAGGCTATAGAACAGCAGAAGATTGATAAGATGATGATAGATCTTGATGGCACTCTAAACAAGTCAAAGCTCGGTGCTAACGCAATACTCTCAGTTTCTATGGCTCTTATGAGGGCTGCGGCCGTTGCAAACCATATGCCACTTTATGCATATATAAGAAAGGTTTATGGAATCAAGGAAAAGGATTATTACATACCAACACCAATGCTCAATATTGTAAATGGTGGTAAGCATGCTGATAGCGGGCTTTCTGTTCAGGAGTTTATGATAGTTCCTGTTGGAGCTAATTCATTTGCTGGTGCTATAAGAATGGCATCGGAGGTATATCACACTCTTAAAGGAATACTTTCATCAAAGGGTTACACAATATCTGTTGGTGATGAGGGTGGATTTGCTCCAAAGGTCTTTACCCATGAGTCCGTTTTAGAAATTATTGTTGATTCAATAGTGAAATCGGGTTATACAACAAAGGATATAAAAATTGCAATAGATTCAGCTGCAAGCGAGTTTTATAAGGATGGCAAGTATATATTTGAGGGAACTACGATGACATCGAAGGAGTTAATATCAAAGTATGAGGAGTGGAGAAAATACTTTCCAGTGGTAAGCTTTGAGGATCCGCTTGCTGAGTATGACTGGGATGGCTGGCAGTCTATGACAAAGTCTATGGGTAAAAAGGTAAGGCTTGTAGGGGATGATATATTTGTTACTAATCCTACAATATTTGAAAAAGGTATAACTGAGGATGTTGCTAACGCAATACTTATAAAGCTGAATCAGATAGGTACTCTAAGCGAAACAATAGATGTGATAAATATGGCAAAAAAAAGTGGTTATGCAACAATAATATCTCACAGGTCAGGTGAAACAGAGGATAATTTTATAGCTGATCTGGCTGTTGCGACCAATGCATGTGCCATAAAAACCGGCGCACCTGCGAGAAGTGAAAGGCTTTCCAAGTACAATCAACTGATAAGAATAGAAGAGGAGCTTGCCAAAAAATCCAGATATGCTGGTGACATGGCTTTTAGGTTGAAATGAGACGTAAGAAGTTAAAGCCTGATTTTAAGGACATACTTGTTATAGTTGCTGGTATTGTATTCTCTGCAAGTGGAATCTATCAGATTGTTTCTAATTACTGTGAAATATACAAGCTGACAAAGGAAAAGAATAAGCTTTTAAAAGAAAATGAGGAGTTAGCGATCAAAATAAAATCCACTGATAAGAAAGAATTTATAGAATACAACGCAAGAATAAGATTGGGTCTTAAAAAACCAGATGAGATAGAATACAGATTTGATCCTCCGGAGAAAAAGTGATAAAAATAAAACAGATAAAGGTTGGTAAGATGGATAATCTTATGTATATAGTATCTGGAGCTGTTTCTTTTATAGTAATAGATCCATCATGGGGTTTTGATGAGATTGAAAATTATATATCTGAAACAGGTAAAACCCTTAAAGCAGTTTTGCTAACCCATGGCCATTTTGATCATACTATGGATATAAGAAAGATAAGGGACGCTCATAAAGATGTGGATTTTTATATATCAGAAAGGGATCTTGTCTTTATAGATTATAAATTTGATTTTAAATTTTTATCTGATGATCAGATTTTGAAGATTGATGATATAGAGGTTAAAACTATTCATACTCCAGGCCACAGTGCAGGTGGTTATTGCTTTTTAATAGGCAAGTATCTGTTCACTGGTGATACACTTTTTCAAGGACTCTGTGGAAGGGTTGATCTCCCATACTCTGATCCTGAGGAGATGAGAAAAAGTCTTTTAAAGCTAAGTGAGCTGGATGATTCAACAGTTGTATTCCCCGGCCACAGTTACAACTCTCTTAAAACCACGATAGGAGCTGAAAAAAAGGATAATATTTATATGAGATCAGCAAACGACAAGGAAAAATTTTTATCAGTGGCTTTATGAAATTTGCACTTGTAAGCGATTTTGATGGGACTATTACAACACGTGATGTGGGAGATTTTCTTCTTCTTCATTTTGGATTGGCCGCTCAGAAAGAGATAGATGAATCATATGCAGTTGGGATGAGGGTAGAGGAGTGGATGAAAAAGTATTTCAGAAGAATGAAGTATATAGATGGTATAAGGATAAAAAAAGCTATATCAGATCATATAAGAATAAGAAGGGGATTTCGTGAACTTGTGGATTTCTTTAATAAGAACAATTATCCCTTAGAGGTAGTAAGCGGTGGAGTTGATCTTTATATTGATGAGGTTTTTGGCAGCAACGGAATAAAGATAAATGGGTTTTATGGAAGATTTAATAGCGGTGATATAAAATTTGATTTTCTTAAAAAATTAACGCTTTCAGATTTTAAGGCAAGTAGGGTAAAACATTATAAAAAATTAGGATATAAAACTATATTCTGTGGCGATGCTACAAACGATTACAGAGCTGCTAAGGAAGCAGATGTAGTTTTTGCTGCATTAAAGTTGAAAGATATATTGTCTGATGAAAACTTTCCTTTTTATCCTCTTAATAATTTTAGAGATGTGGTAGGAGCTATAAATGCTACCTTATCTCATTGAGATAGGAAGCTTCAAGCTTCCAACCTATGGTGTGATGATAGCAACTGCATATCTTGTATCTGCATGGTATCTCATCAAAAAATCCAGTATCGTAGGGTTTGATAAACAGTTTATTTCTGATTTAATATTTTATATAGTTATATTTGGTTTTATTGGAGCAAAATTACTTTATTATATAACCTTTTTCAGTTATTTTGGTGATAGTTTTTCATCAAGGCTTGCTGGTATGTTTTCTATTGATAATCTGAGGGCTGGCTTTGTTTTTTATGGCGGATTTATAGGAGGAGCAGCTACAGTTTATATATACTCAAAAAAAAAGAAGATAAATTTTTGGAAATTAGCTGATTTTATAGCTCCTGTGATACCCCTTGCCCATGCTATAGGCAGGCTTGGTTGTTTTTCTGCAGGCTGCTGCCATGGGAAACCCACATCCTCAATATTTGGAGTGAGGTTCACAAAACCTTATTGTGATGTTGCCCCCTCGCTTATAGGGGTTCCTATACATCCTACACAGCTCTATGAATCGCTGGGTAATTTTATTATATTTCTTTTTTTAAATTATTTGTATTCTCGTAAAAAGATTAAAAAAGAAGGTGGAATTCTTCTTCTTTATTTTATGAGTTATTCTGTGCTCAGGTTTATAGTTGAGTTCTTTAGAGGCGATGAAAGGGGTAACTTTTATTTTGGACTTTCTCAGGCACAGCTTATTTCACTCGTTATCATTATAATATCTGGATTAATTTTTTTAAAGAGGCAGAATGAAAAATAATAAACTTGTTTATGATGGATATGGCGATAGATTGGATGTTTATATAAAGACGAAATATACTGAGTTTTCAAGAGAGTTTATAAAAAATCTTATAGCTATGGGAAATGTCACTGTTAACTCTCTAAAAGCAAAGCCATCGTTAAAACTCAAGTATGGAGATGAGATAACCATAAGTTTTAGTGATAGTGAAAGCAGATCGTATTTTTCATTAAAGAAGATAACAATTTATGAGGACGATGATATTCTTGTCATAAACAAGCCATCAGGTCTTCTTGTCCATCCTACAGATGACAACTGGATAAGGGATTTTAAAGCCCTTGAATTTTCTAAGAACACTCTTGTATGGCTTTTGCACGAAGAAAAAAAACTTTCTGATGTTGATGGACTTGTGAGACTTGGGCTTGTTCATAGGCTTGATATGGAGACAAGCGGCGTTATGGTCATAGCAAAAAATGCTATCTCTCAAAAGAAATTGATTGAAGAGTTTAACACAAGAACTGTAACCAAAAATTACAGAGCTGTTGCCGATGGAGTTATTAGCGATGAATTTATGAGGATAGATGCTCCAATAGGAAGATTCAGCGGCTCCAAAAGGTACAGTGTTATGGAGTATGGCAGGGATGCTATTACCGAGATAAGAATAATAAAAACAGGCAGTAAAAACACATATCTTGAAGTCTTTCCTAAAACAGGAAGGACGAACCAGATAAGAGCTCATCTTGCTTTTATCGGTCATCCTGTCATAGGTGACAGAATATACTCAAAGAGTAATTTTGAAAGATTGATGCTTCACTCATATAAAATTTCACTTTCACATCCATCATCAGGAAAAGCTGTTGAATTTGTTGCTGATATAGATAGTGAGTTTAAAAAGATGCTAACATTACTTCTCAAATAGGGGACACTGAAAAAGCCTAATGAAAGATAATTTTCCAAATGAATAGTTGTCTCTATTATAGCGTATTGTTGCTTTAAAAATACACAATTTTCGGGTCATTCGTAAATAATGTGGGATTTACCAATGAAAATAGTATATAGAGGAAAACACTTCTGCGTTTTTTTAATAAAATATAGACTTTATACATAAAAAATTTATATAAATTTTAAAATAGTTTTCCTTCATTCTGACACGATCGTATGGAATTTGAGAAGACTTAAGCAAAAATACCATGAACAAAAAAATTGGGGTGTTACTGCTTTTGACTTTTATTCTACAGTTCCCGACTTGATAAAGTATTGAATAAAAGCGTTGTAACCTGTCCAGCCTACAAAGTTGGACGAAAATTTGTAAATGGGATTATATGTTCAACTTACGAATTTGGACAGAGGTTTTACTTTGAAACTCAAAACTCATAGACCTCTTCAATGCCACCTTGTTTAACTGATGAAATTCACTTATGTGTTTTTAATCTTGTTATTCTCTAATTCTGCAGAATTAGAGAATAATAAAAGCGATATGGTTACATAATAATTGATTTGATTGTATGAATATAAAAACAATGAGTTAGTGTATGCATTAAGACTTCTTCTTGGTTTTATCCCTTTTCCCAAACAACTAATTTCCCTATTCTTCCTAAATAACTAGATAACTAAATGACTAAATAACCAATTTATCTGTCTTAATTTAATCCGTTTACATCTTTGATTAAATCAGTTTTCATCTTGATGATTCTTCTTCCTAAATAACTAAATAACGAAATAACTAAACAACTAACCTGTCCGTCTTCATCCTGATGAATCTGTTTACATCTCGATGATTAAATAACCAGACAACTTTCAGTGCCACTGTTAAAAAATAAAAATTGATTTAGTACAATTTTTTTTGCTAAATTATAGTTATGGATATGAAGGTAACAGTTTTATCATCGCTTGACGAAAACTACTGTGTCGTGATGCCAAGAAATTTTGAAACTGTCTTTATATTTTGGAAGTTTTCAAACTATAAAATATCTCAGTTCAAAAATGGTGAGTACAATAAAAATATAATGATAAAATTTTTTGATGAAAACAGAAATCCTGTGCTTGATATATCAGTTCCATATGATGCTGCAAAATATTATATCACACTTCCAAAACATACTGCTTCCATTACTGCATCGCTTTATTTAAACAGAAATAATTCATATGAGCTTCTTTCTAATTCAAATGAGATAAGCTTATCCTTTGAAAAAAATCTTAAAAAGGAATACAATTACATAAGATGAGCTCAAAGATATATCATATCCTTCTTCTTCATGCTCACCTACCTTACATAAATCACAATGCTCAGGATTATATTGAGGAGAACTGGTATTTTGAAAACATAACAGAGTCATATATACCGATTTTAAATATGATAGAACGCCTTTCATCCGATGGAATAAATCCAAATATTACCATATCACTATCACCAACTCTTTGTGCTATGATGGATGATGAGGGAACAGAAAAAAAATTGAGGAGGTATATCAATCTTAAACTCTCGCTTATAGAAAAAGAGTATGGCATTGTGAATGATGATAGAGAAAAAAGGATGCTTGATTTTTACCACAATCATTATATTGAGTGCATTAATTTTATAAACAAATACAGTGGTGATCTAATAACACCGTTCAAGCTGTATCAGAACCAGAAGCTGATAGAAGTAATAACAACACCTGCGACATATCCAATAATTCCGCTTCTTTTAAACCGAGAGAGCATAGATGCGCAGATAACTACTGCTTCATATGATTACAGCGATAGATTTTCAAGGTCATTGAATGGTATGTTTTTAAGTGAGTGTGCCTACGATGAGCGGGTTGATAACTATTTAAAAAAGAATTCAATAAAATATTTTTTTCTTGATGATAACGCAATTGATACCGACAGATATGATATACATAAACTTTATAACCTTGAGAATGGGATTGCTTTTTTTATAAGAGACTATGATGTTGCAAAAGGGATTATGGATGAGAATGGATATCTTTCAAATCCTCTTTATAGAGAATTTTATAGGGATATTGGTTATGAAAGGGATATCAACTATCTTAAAGATTTTACTCTTTCAAACGAAAGGATTCCAACAGGAATAAAATACCATAGGATAACCGATATAAAAAAATCGCTTCCTGAAAAAGAGCTTTATGAAATGGATGCTGCTATAAAACAGTCTGAGAGCGATGCATCTGATTTCTTGCTGAAGATGACCGAAAAGTTTAAGGATTATTCGTCAATTCCTGTAGTTGTCTCATGTTTTAATATGGAGCTTTTCGGACATAGATGGTTTGAGGGAGTTCATTTTCTTGAAAATCTTATCAGAAAGGTAAGGAGTGATAGATTTCCTGTGCAGTTTATAACACCTTCTGAATATCTAAACATTAATGAACCACATTCAAAGATAAAACCATTTATATCAAGCTGGAGCGAAAATGGATACTTTGATAAATGGCTCAATGAAAACAATGACTTCATCTATCCTTATCTTTATGAGATAACAAAGCGTTATATAATGATAGTAAATAAATTTGTAAACAATGATATCTCAATTGAAATAGATAAATCATTGAAACAGCTTACAAGGGAAATACTTCTTATGCAATCAAGCGACTGGGCCACGCTGATAAATTACAATACTCACAAAGATTATGCAGTCTTCAGGTTTAAGTCCCATTATGAAAATGCCAACAGTATCATTAACTCACTGAATTTGGGTAAAATTGACATTGAGCTTATTAAAAAACTTGAAAAAGAAAACTCAATATTTCCATTTATAAACTGGCGTGTGTTTGCTACTAAATCCAGATTTTAGAAAAACAATTAAAAAAATTATAAAATATTATTGTTATAGAATAGTGGATAGACTTAGTGTTATCAGCTTTTATCCTGATGATTGAATAACTGTATGGGTTTTGCTAACCACTGTATTAGTGAATAGTGGGTAGTGGACAGTTGTCAGCAGGAAATACTTTATCCACTGATCACTGTCCACTGATCACTGCTCACTGTATTGGTTTTGCTGATCACTGTATTAGTGAATAGTGGGTAGTGGACAGTTGTCAGCAGGAAATACTTTATCCACTGATCACTATTCACTGTATTGGTTTTGCTGATCACTGACCACTGATCACTGATCACTATTTTGCTGGAGGTTATATGAAGATGGTTGAGATTGCTAATGGAGTTTATTCTATAAGGGTTAATCATTATAATAGAAAGCTTTTTGATTCTCTTATACCGCTTCCTCAGGGAACAAGCTATAACTCATATTTTATAAAGGGAAGCAAGTATAACGTCTTGATTGATACAGCTGATCCTGAAAAAAAGGATGTTTTTGAAGATTATATTAAAAATATTGAGAGAATTGATTTTGTCATAAGCCATCATGGAGAACAGGATCATAGCGGACTTATACCTTTTGTCCTTGAAAAATATCCTTATGCTAAGGTCATCACCAATGAGAAGTGTGCTGATCTTCTTAAAACTCATTTACACATAAGTCATGAGAAGTTTCAGATAATAAAGGATGGTGAGAGGTTTGATATTGGGGGAAAGACTTTAGAATTTGTTTTCATACCTTGGGTCCATTGGCCTGAAACATTTGCAACATATCTCATTGAGGACAAGATACTCTTTACCTGTGATTTTTTAGGATCTCATATAGCTACTGATGAGCTTTATTCAAGGAAGGAGATTGTGTATGAGCCAATGAAAAGGTACTATGCTGAGATAATGATGCCTTTTTCAAATTTTATAAAAACAAATTTAGAAAAGATTGAAAAATATGATTTAAAGATGATATGTCCGAGTCATGGAATGATTCATAATGATGTCAGATTTCCTCTGGAATGCTACAGAGAATGGTCAACAGGTGAGATGAAAAATGTTCTCATACTTTATGTTTCAATGCACAACTCAACATATATGATGGTTGACAGGCTTATAACAAAACTGAATGATTGTGATGTTAAGATTGAAAAGATAAATCTTGAGGACGCAGATCTTGGAAGGGTTGCTATGGGGCTTGTTGATGCTAAAACCGTCGTTATAGCAACTCCAACAGTGATTGCTGGTCCTCATCCAAAGGCAGTATATGCAGCGTATCTTTTTGCAGCACTCAGAGCGAGAACCAAATACTTAGCTGTTATGTATTCATATGCTTGGGGTGGAAAGACTCTCGATATTTTGGCCAATATGGTTTCATCATCAAAGGCTGAGCTGATTGGCAATGTGGCAGTAAAGGGAATGCCTGATGATGCTTCATATGCCATGATAGACGAGCTGGCAAAGAAAATATCTGAGAAAAACTCTTAAATATACAGTTTTTTTGGGGAGCTTTTTTATGAAAAAAATTATTATGATATCTCTTGTCTTTATATCAGGGTGTAGTTATTTTTCTAAAAAGACGCAGCCTCAGTTTTCAGATAGTATAACATTATACTACGATGCTGTTTTTGATAAGGACACAAATTTCTCAGGCGAAGCCAAAAGTCAGATCTGTCAGCAGGCTTCTTTATCTCTTTTCAAACTTATGGCAAAAAAAGAGCTCAATGCCTCATTCTATGATGATATAAAAAGCAGATGTTCTCTTTATATCTACAATATCAAAGAAAAGGATAAAAAAGAAAGCAAGGATAATTACAATGTTAGTTTTAAGTTTGATGTAAACCTTTATGACATATATAGTGAGTTAGGAGATAATGGCAATTTTAATAAAATGAAACCTAAATTTTTATTTTTTGTTAACTCTGAAGCATATGATTATTTTGTAAGAAGCAGTATTAAATTTAACGGTTTTGATATATCTTTTAAAAAGTATGGAGATGACTATCAGTCTGATATGTTTGATTATATAATATACTCAACCATTTCAGCCTCAAACATATCATCATCAGTTTCAAATGTCTTTTTTTCAAGTGCTTCAGTGAGTATCTTTAGCATTGCTGAAAATAAAAAAATTGTCAGTTTTTCTTCATCAGCTACATCCACCCTCTCACAAAATGATTCATATATCAGGCTTTTTAATGATATACTCTCTAATATGGATGCTAAGAAAAATTTGTTTGATATTAAATACTATGAGATAAGGTTTTACAATATCACGAGGATTGCTCAGATAGAAAATATAACAAAAATACTTAGCTCTGGAAAATATAAATTTTATATAGAAAGTTTTAACAGCGATTATCTTGCTGTAAAAATAGTTCCTCAAAGCCTTGAACCTCTGGAACAAATTGCAAGCAATATTATAAGACAGATCTCTGATATATCAATAGAGAGTATAAACGATGAGAACAGAGTTCTCTCATTGAGTTTTACAGAGAGTGGACTTAAAATAATATCCTAATTATAATGAAACAAAAAATATTATCAATTTTTCTGCTCTTTTTTATATCCTGTGCTTCTTTCAATAATTCAGATGATAAAAAATATTATTCAAATCTTACATCCCGTGGAATAATTGCTGTTCTCCCCTTTGAAAACGAGTCAAATGATTTAACAGCTCCTGATATGCTTAGGGATATGGTTATATCATCATTTGCTAAAAAGGGCTGGGATGTGATAAAGAAGGAAACTGTTGATGAGAAGCTCAGGAGCATAGGCATAACGGATGGGGGACAGCTTCCTGCGGTTGAGGTTAAAGAACTCTATGAACTGTTGAATGTTAATTATCTCTGTTATGGATACATCCATGATTTTAATATGCAGAATTTAGGATATATAATTAAAAAGAATGTTGAGATTGAAATAAAAATAGTTAAAGCTGATACTGGAGAGGTTGTTTTTGATGAGGCTGGTAAGGGCAGGGATATCAAGATATACACAAACAGCGATGATGCTAAAAAAGCTTTTTTAGAGAATGCTGCCATTAAGCTTGTCTCTGATATAGTAAACAGGCCTCTTTACAAACAATCTGAGGAAGCTATCAATAAAATTTTTATTAAGATCCCCTGAATATTATTTAGAATAATAGGACCTTTGTCTCATATACACTGGGTCTTATATCCTTTAAAATATATCTGTATTTGCTTAAATTATAATAAAGGAGGAAGATATGTTGAAAATATTTTTTATGAGTTTTTTTACACTTTTTTTAAATGCCTCATCCAATAAAGAAAATATAAATTTTAACAGCAATCCCTACCCTTTAGCTGCAACCTCTGATGTGAGTGATAAGAGTTATATACTCTATGAGACACCACTCTCAGAAAATCTTATCAATAAAAGCTTTAACAGAATAGTAGCTGAGGGTATCATCAATGATCCCAACGTGATATTTGAGATGTGGATACCGAGGGATGACATAAACCTCTCAACATCTGTTGTAAAATATTCGGTTATAAGAGGGGAGTTAAAGGTATATAAGAATGGAAGGTTCTGGGTGTTCTTTGATGTTAATTTTGGAAAGGTTAGTAGATTTAAGATTGTGGTTGTAAACAATGGGGTAAAAAAGGATAAATTTAATATAGAGATATATGAAGTTCAACCAGTTACTGTTAATATTAAAAGAGATGGTGATGACCAAAATCAGTATGTAAGCGATGATAAAACATTATCCCTTCCTGATGATCTTCCTTTCAAATTTATAAGAAGGTCAGACTGGAATGCAAAGCCTCCATCAGATGATTACACAAAACACATACCTCAAAAGATAACAATACATCACACTGCTGGTAATTATCCAGCTACATACGATGACGCTTTATCAGAGATTCAGTTTATACAAGACTATCATCAAAATGCCAAAGGATGGATTGATATAGGTTATCATTTTTTAATTGACCCTCAGGGTAATATATTTGAGGGAAGACCAGTGCTTGTTGTTGGTGCTCATGTTGCAAACAAAAACACAAACAATGTAGGCATTTCTATTATGGGGAACTATCATCCACCAGTTAACAATCAGCTTACTGATATAGAGATCAATTCAATAATAACACTTGTTAAATATATAAAGGACAGATATTCAATAGTTAAGGAAAACTTCTATGCTCACAGGGATCTTGCTGCAACAGACTGTCCGGGTGATATCATTTATTCAAAAATTCCATATCTCAAAGAAAAGATATTTGATAACAGCGAAAAATCTGTAAGTGTGATGATTGATATAGATAACACTGATCTAAAAAACAGCCTTGAAAAACAGCTAAACTCAGTAAACTAACTCCTCAAAAACAGATAAAGTCTCTTTATAAAATTTCTCATAAGAAAAATTATTTTTTATTCTTTGAAGATTTTCAAGCCCTGCTTTTTCTATTACATTAAAATCAAGTTTTTCTATTATTTTTTTTGATAATGCATAAGAGTCCATTCGAGGAACAATATATTCATCTGATACAAACTCCCCGAGACATCCTACATTGCTTGATATAACAAGCCTTCCAGATGACATCCACTCAATAGCCACCCTGCTTACAGCCTCGCTTGATATAGATGATATCACACCAATATGGCAGTCTGATATAAATTTATAAACATCATCAACATATCCAGAGTATGTAAAGGCATATTTAAAATTGTCAGGTATAAGCTCCAAAAGTTCTTTCCATTTTATATTTGCTTCCTTGCCAGATATAAAAAAATTGCAGTTATATCCTTTTGAAAGTATATCAACAGCTGCTTTTATAAAATAAATATGTCCCTTAACAGGATCAAGTCTTCCAAGTATCCCAATCTTAAAAGGTTTTTCTTTCATAATTTGTTTATACTCGGGCAATATGATAGATTTATAAATTACAACAGACTTTTTATTATTTATATTGCTAAACATATCTTTGATATATTTTGAACCGCATATAATAAGATCTATTCTTGAATAGGTAAAGCTTTTTGTCGCTTTTTTAGTATCTGCTTTTGTTCTTATTAGTTTTATATTATGACAAAACAATGATATTATATATGCTATGCTTTGGGTTTTTCCTGTGTGTGCATTTAATATATCTATCCCTTCTTTCCTAATAAAGTTAATCAATTTGATTATTATAAAAGGATTTAAAATCTTCTTTCTATCCTGTATATTAATTGTTTTATATCCCTTTTCTTTTGCTAATTTTTCAGACAGACTATTTTTTGGGCAGGCAAAGTATATTATATGCCCCGCTTTTTCTAAAATATCAGATTGAGCAAATGCATAATCGCTAAGCCCGCTGTACCATGGAATGTCAATGATATTAAGAATTTTTAGCTGCTCTTTCATAAACCTCTAATGTTCTTTTTGCCATAATCTCAGATGTGAAATTTTTAGATCTTTCAAAAGAATTTTTTCCAAATTTTTCTCTTAGTTCTTTATCTTTAATAAGCATTAATATAGCCTCAGCAAGTTTTTGTGGGTCTTCTTTTGGAACGACAAAACCATTATATCCATTTTCTATTATCTCTGGTATCCCACCAGCATCTGTTCCAACAAGCGGAAGTCCAAAGTTCATTGCCTCTATTAAAACGCTGCCAAGCCCTTCCTCCCTTGATGGAAGAATAAATATATCCAACGAATTTAAAAATGATGCATTATCCTCGACGTAACCAGTGAGTTGAAAGTTATCAGTTATCCCTAAGTCTTTTATAAGTTTTGCTGACTCATCCTTTAGTGGTCCTTCGCCACCGACAACAAAAAAGCAATTGTTATTTGATTCAATCACAATTTTTGCAGCCCTTATCAGGTTGAGAGGATCCTTGTGTGGTACAAGTGCTATAAGTGAGCCAATTATAATTTTCTTATCTTTAAACACTATCTTTTTGAGCTCTTTTTTTTCTAATCTAAATGATGATGGTATAACAATTATCTTGTTTTTATCAATTCCATATTCTATTAGAATTTTTTTTATAGCTTCTGATATGGATATTATGTAATCTGCCTTTGTATATTTTATCCTTGAAAGAAAACTGGTTTTTATTTTAAAATCAACCCTTCTATGAACTATTATTTTAGCCTTAATAAAAAAAGATGCTAAAAAGGCCAGTGATGACGTGTGGCCTGTATGAGAATGGATTATAACCTTTTTTTTGCTTTTATTTATGCTTTTTATTTTATATGCGAGCATTGCTGCTGAAATTATATCCCACTCAAACAGATATGGTAGTGTGAGTGTCTTTATAGTCTTCTCTTTTGATTTAAAATAGAGAGGAGAATTCTTTCTTGTAACAATATAGTTTTCAACTCCTAATTTTTTTAATTCTTCTGCTAAATATAAAACCTGCCTTTCACCACCTCTTAAGTTTTTAGAATCATCTAAATGAAAAGTTATTAAGTTGGTCATTAATTATATTTTATCTAATTGATATTGAGAAATAATAATTTTTTTAGTTTAGAGTATATTTATTTGTTAACTTTTATTAATATATTTTTGTATCTAATAAAATATTAATAAATTTTTTAGCTACACTTATTTCATTATAATTATCTCTTACTTTTTTATAAGCCCTTTCTGCAAGATTTTTAGCAAAATCTTTATTTTCTTTTAAATATATAATTGCTTTAGATATTGATAAAGGATCATTATTTGATAAATATATATCTTCCATATGGAAAAAAAGTTCTTTAATTGCTTTTGTATTTTTAGTTATTATAGCTTTTTTACAAGAAGCGTAGTGATAAATCTTATTTGGTATAACCATCTCTGTCTTTATTGATTCTCCAAAGATTCCTAAAGCTATATCAAATTTATTAATTTCTACTGCTAATTCATTTTCAGGTAGATTATTGATGAAGTTAACATTTTTTATTTTATTATTATCAACATATTCTTTAGTCTTTTTATATTCAAATCCATTCCCTATAATATTAAATATTATCTCTTTGCGATATTTTAATAATTCAGCGGCTTTAACAATATTGAGAGTTCCTTGTAATGGATTAAATCCGCCATAAAAACCAACAATAAATTTATCAGTATTTTTTTCTATTTCAAGAGGATAAAATATGTCAAAGTTATTCCCTATATATATTACTCTCATCCTTGATTTCGGTATTTTATATTTCTGATTGTAATACTCTAAATGTGCTAATGTATCTGTTATTATAATATCACTATTAGTCAGTGCTTTTTTATCTTGATAAAATTTTAAAAAAGCGTTAATGCTGTATTTATGATATTTTTTATAGTCAAAAACCATTGTCATATAATTTGATATTAAAGGATCAAAAATCAATGTTTTATCTGGTATTGTTTTTCTTATAAACGGAACAAATTTATGTGTAAATGATGGTAAAAAGATAAAATCAACCTTATTAGAGATTTTAATAATTTTATTTTTTATTTCATTGTTTTTTTCCTTAAAAGGAAGTTCTATAATCTCATGTCCCAGTTTTAAAATACCATTTTTTATTATTTTTGTTCTATTATAATTGGGGTCATAATTCCCGGTAAATAAAATTTTAAAATACATATCTATACTATAATTTTATCATTTAATATTACTTCTTCCAAAATTATTCAGTAAAACTGTTCATCCCTTTTATATAAATTATTTTTTAAACCATAATTTACAGATAATTTTTTAATTCCTTTATATCTAAATTTTTGTATAATACTTTTAGGAGGTCGTTATGCCAAAACAAGGTAAAATAGAAGTAAATGAAGAAAGATGCAAGGGTTGTTACCTTTGCGTGAGTGTATGTCCAAATAAATGTCTTGAGAAATCAGATAAGTTCTCAAAAACAGGATATTATCCCGCAAGCTATAAAGGCAGTGGTTGTATCGCATGTATGAGCTGTGCAAAAATATGTCCTGATTTAGCAATAAAGGTTTACGAGCTGTAATTAAGGAGGAAAAATGAAAGTGTTAATGAAAGGAAATGAGGCTCTTTGTGAGGGAGCTATAAGAGCTGGATGCAGATTTTTTGCAGGCTATCCTATAACCCCTCAGAACGAGGTTCCTGAATATATGTCATGGAGACTTCCTGAGGTTGGTGGTCATTTTGTTCAGGCCGAATCAGAAGTTGCAGCAATAAATATGATATTTGGTGCAGCATCTACAGGAGTTAGAAGTATGGGCAGTTCATCAAGCCCTGGTATAAGCTTGAAACAGGAAGGAATATCATACTGTGCAGGAGCAGATATACCATTTTTAATCGCAAATGTTATGAGAGGTGGACCAGGACTTGGAAATATAGCAGGTGCTCAGGGCGATTATTTTCAGTCAACACGCGGTGGCGGTCATGGTGATTACAAGCTTTTTGTTATGGCACCTCAGGGTGTTCAGGATATGATAGATTTTCCTACACACTGTTATGAAATTGCATATAAATACAGAGTCCCAGCTATGATATTAGCTGATGGTATTATAGGACAGATGATGGAATCAATTGAAATGAAAACACCTGAGATAGATCCTAAAACTTTGAAAGAACCTGACTGGGCTCTTGGAATAAATAATACAGGCAGGCCAAAGAGGAGGGTTACGTCATATGATTTGAGAGAGGGTATGCTTGAAAAAATGGTTCTTGAAAGAGTCAAAAGATATAGAGAGCTTGAAAAAGAGGTGCTCTGGGAAGAGAAGATGACAGAGGATGCTGAGATAATACTCGTTGCATATGGAACAAGTGCAAGGGTTTCTGCAACCGCTGTTAAAATGGCAAGGGAGAAGGGAATAAAAGCTGGTCTTTTCAGACCGATAACACTCTCGCCATTTCCTAAGAAAAGACTTTTTGAATTAGCATCAAAAACCAAAGACTTTATGGCTGTTGAGATGAGCTTAGGACAGATGGTTGAGGATCTAAGGCTTTCCATAAATGGAAAAGCGAATGTTCATCTCCATGCAAAACCAGGAGGCTCATTAATAGCCCCAGAAGAGGTTTTTGATTCTATAATTAAAGTAACAAAAGAAGGAGTGAAAGATTATGCAACTATTAAATGAAAGACCTAAATCTTTATTAGATGTCTCTATGCATTATTGTCCTGGATGTGGACACGGAATAGTTCACAGACTTGTTGCAGAAGTAATGGATGAGCTTAACATAAGAGAAAAAACCATATTTGTTGCTCCTGTAGGTTGTGCAGTTTTTGCTGATACATACTTTAACTGTGATGCGATACAAGGCCCTCATGGAAGGGGACCGGCTATAGCTACGGGAATAAAGAGAGCAAAGCCTGATAGCATCGTTGTTTCATATCAGGGAGATGGAGACTTAGCCTCAATAGGTATGGCTGAAACTGTTCATTCAGCTGCAAGAAATGAGAATATAACAATTATATTTATCAACAATGCAATATATGGAATGACAGGTGGTCAAATGGCACCAACGACTCTTATAGGACAGAAGGCAACAACCTGTATATATGGAAGAGATCCAAAGGTCAATGGTTATCCAATAAGAATATGTGAACTTCTTTCATCACTTGAAGGAACAAGATATGCTGAGAGAACCACCGTTCATAATGTGGCAGGAGTGGTCAAAACTAAAAATGCTATTAAAAAGGCATTTCAAAATCAGGTGAATGGAATTGGATTCTCTATTGTTGAGGTTCTTTCAATGTGTCCTACGAACTGGGGTGTGAGAGCTGATAACCCATCTGAGGCTACAAAATATATCAATGATCAGATGGTAAAGATATTTCCACCTGGAGTTTATAAGGATGTTAAATAAGGAGGATTTATGTATTTAGGTGCAAGATTGAGTGGATTTGGAGGACAGGGTGTTGTATCAGCTGGAGTTTTATTAGCCTATGCAGGTATGCTGGATAACAAAAACGTAAGCTTTTTCCCAGCATATGGTGCCGAAATGCGTGGAGGAACAGCAAACTGTTCTGTTGTAGTTTCTGATGAACAGGTTGCAAGTCCTGTTGTTACTGCTCCTGATGTAGCTATAGTATTTAATGAACCATCTTTTGCCAAGTTTGAACCGCTTGTAAAAAAAGGTGGGGTTTTGATTATCAATACTTCCCTTGTAAATTCAAAATCAACAAGGAAAGATATAAAGATAATTGAAGTTCCTCTTAATCAGATGGCTGATAAACTTGGAAATTCAAAGGTGCTAAATATGATAGCACTCGGTGCTCTTTCAAAGGTTACAAATGCTGTATCAAAGGAATCCTTATCAGAAGCGATACCGAAGGTTTATAAAAAGTTAAAGCCGGAACTTATTGAGCTTAACAGGAAGGCAGTCTTAGAAGGCTATAACTATATAAACTGAGCTATAATTAATAATAATTAATGTTTGTATATAAGCCGCGGTAGTTTTTATAGAAGCTGCCGCGGCTTAATCAGTCTAGTCATCTATCAGCAAACAGTGATGATAAGTCGCTGTCAGTTGTTGGCAAAACTCAAAAATCATAGTAGTGGTTAGTGAGTAGTGATCAAAAATAAGCCTGCCTGCTGGTAGGCAAAAATAATGCCTTAATGTTTGTCATTATACACTTTTTATTTTAATTATATTTTTTGGTTAACTGTTAAATATGAGACATAACAACGAATCTGAAGAATTAAAAGAAAAGATTAATTATAAAAAAGATTTTAAGGTTATATATTCTATTGCTAAGGATTATAAGAGCAGTTTTATAAAAGCAATACTTTTATTTATATTTACAACTATTTTAAGGTTGTTAGGGCCATTATTCATAAAAGAAATAATAGATGTGGCAGTAAAAAACAGCGATTTCAGATATCTTTTTATAATAACATCAGCATATCTTATTGTAAACATTGTTTATTTTATTGTGAATTATAAGTCTCTCAATTTATTGATAAGGACTGGTCAGAGGCTTGTTTATGATCTCAAGAATAAACTTTATGCCCATATATTAAATCTTGATGTAGATTATTTTTCATATAACAATCCAGGAAAATTAGCATCAAGGGTTCAGAATGATACAACTGCTGTTTACGATCTCTTCACAGAGACATCTGTTACAATCTTTGTTGATGTCGTTATATTTGTAACTGTTTTTATTATAATGGCTTACAACAGTCTTTCTTTAACGCTAATACTTGTACCTATGATACTGATAATAATGGTTATAATATATATTTTTGTTTCTAAAAGCCAAAAACTTTTTGTTGAGGTTAGGAAAAAGATATCAGACTTAACATCATTTCTTTCAGAAAATCTTAATTTTATGAGCACTATAAGAGTTTTCGGGATAGAGGATAAGATAAATGAAAAGTTTTTTAATGTTAATTTTGAAAAGTTTGACAAAACAGTAATAGCTGAATATATGTCGGTTCTTTTTGGACTTACAATAATGCTTTTTGATCCTGTATCAAAAGCGACAATATTTGGTTATGGTGGAATAAAGGTTCTTGACTCATCGCTTTCAATAGGAACGGTTGTTATGTTTGTACTTTATATGGGACAGCTTTTTGAACCACTGTTTCGTTTTTCAGAGCAGATAAGCATAATCCAGAAATCATTTGCTGCTGTGGAAAGAATAACAAGAATACTCTCTCTAACTCCAAAGGTTATTGGCGGTGAAAAATACATATCGCGTTTCAGTGATAAGTTAGAATTTAAAAATCTCTGGATGAAATATCCTGAGTCAGACTGGATTTTAAAGGGAATAAATATAACACTTCCGAGAGGAAAAAGCCTTGCGATAGTTGGAAGAACTGGTGGCGGTAAAACAACCGTTGCAAATCTAATATTCAGGTTTTATGATTATCAAAAGGGTTCAATAAAAATAGATGGTATAGAATTGAAGGAAATAAATATAAAATCGCTTAGAAAAAACATAGGACTTGTCCAGCAGGATATGTATCTTTTTCCTGGCACAATAAAGGATAATTTAAGACTTATGGATGACAGCATAGAGGATGAAAAAATATTCTATGCTATAAAAACACTTGAGCTTGAAGATTTTTATAAAAAGCATAAACTTGATAGCTTGATTATGGAAAAGGGAGCAAATCTTTCTGTTGGTGAAAAACAGATAATATCTATAACAAGAACACTTGTGCTTGATCAGGAGATAATAATACTTGATGAAGCCACATCAAATGTTGATCCTTATACAGAAAGAATAATAACAAATGCTATAAGAAATGTTATGAAACATAAAACAATGATAATAATAGCACACAGGCTTATGACAATAAGAGATGTAGATTATATAGCATTTTTAAACAATGGAGAGATAGTTGAGTTCGGAAGTCATAATGAGTTAATTGATAAGAAGGGCTATTACTACAACTATTACTCGCTTCAGGAGTGATCAGGCAGGCACTGATCACTGACCACTGATCACTGTTTTAGTGGAGGTTTGAGTGAAGTATTTGATTAAATGGCTTTTTCCTTACTGGAAAAAGCATAAATACAGAATGCTGTTGATAATAACACTCGGTATTATAAGTGCTGCTTTGCAGGCACTGATTCCTTTGTATATCAAACAGATAATAAATGGTTTTGAAAAAAATCTTACAGTTGCTTATATAGAAAAAAATGTTTTAATAATGCTTGGACTTGGAGTTATAAGCTTTGTAGTAAATGTTTTTGCTCAGAGGAACAGAGCTTATATGAACTATAGGACTGAATATGAGATAAGGGAAAAGCTTTTCAATCATATATTAAATCTTGATGAATATCTTTTTCTTAAATATAGTGTTGGGGAGGTCTTAACACGACTTGTTGATGATATCTCAGAAAAAATAGCATGGTTTTCCTGCTCTGGAGTATTCAGATTTGTTCAATCCTTTTTTACGCTTATAGCAATAATTTCAGTAATGCTTTATCTGAATGTGGAGCTTACCATAATATGTCTTATACCGATGCCTTTTATGGTTTATGGAGTTGTAAAAATGGGAAAGGTTTTGACAAGAAAATATGATGATCTTCAAAAAGCGATATCAAACGTGTATGACTACATAGAAACAAGCTTTTCAGGTGTTAAGGTTATAAAGGCAAATCTTAGGGAAAAGAGCTTTGCATCAAAGTTTTCATCAATTACATCAAATCAGATGGACAAGGCTGTGGAAGCTGAGAAGAAGCAGATTTTTATAAACTACATATTTTTTGGTACTGCTTTTTTTGTAGTTTTTATTGTTTATCTGGTTGGTGGAAGTCTTGTCATAGAAAACAAATTAACTGTTGGAGCATTGGTTTCATTTCAGATATACGCTTCAATGCTTATATGGCCATTTGGTGATGTCAGCCAGTTCTTTATATCATCAAACAGAGCAAGGGTCAGTGCCAAAAGAGTCGATGAAATACTTAATTTTAAATCGTCACTGCTATTTGAAAAAAAATCTGTGGAACTTAAGAGAATTGAACGTGTAGAACTTAAAAATATATCTTTCAGCATAGGTGATAAGAAACTTCTTGAAAACATAAATATAGATATTAAAACAGGCCAAAAAATTGCTGTTGTAGGAAGAATAGGAAGTTCAAAAACAATGCTTTTAAAGATCATATCAAGAATTTTACAGTATTCATCCGGTCATTTTTACGTGAATGGGATTGATGTTAAGGACTTTGAGCCAAAGATTTATCAATCAAGATTATCATATGTTTCACAAGAAGCTGCAATATTGAGTGATACTGTTTTAAACAACATAACGATGTATAAAAACTATTCTGAAAAGGACTTAAAAAATGCAATAGAAATATCTCAGCTTGAAAGGGATATTTCACTTATGCCCCATGGTCTCAATACCGTTGTCGGGAACAAGGGAGTAACACTTTCAGGTGGGCAGAAGCAGAGGATATCCCTTGCAAGAGCACTGATAAAATCACCTGATATACTGGTTATGGATGATGCGACAAATCAGATGGATGCTGAAACAGAACATAAATTTTGGAGCAAATTTTTAAAGTGTTTTAATAATACAATGGTTATATTTGTTACTCACAGAACGTCAACAATAGAAAGGTCTGATGAAGTGTTTGTTATGGATGCTGGTAGAATAGTTGAAAGAGGGAATCATAAGGATTTAATATCCAAGGATTCTCTGTACAAAAAGATATATACAAAGTATAAGTTAGAAAATAAGTAATAATTTAGTTATCTGGTTATCTCGTTATTTAGTTATTTAGGAAGAAAGAAGAGGCAAGGCAGTTATCTTGTTCTTACTAACTAACCAGATAACTAAATGATTGAATAACTAATTTGGTTCTTTGGATAACTTTATAAATTTTAGTATACTTTTAAAAGAGCTATTATAATTTAGTGAAAATCTTTATAAAGAATGTAAGAAGATAAATATTTATAAGCCATTTTTTACACTAATTCAGTAAATGCTTTTAATATTAAAAGTTTAGATAAATAAATGATCAGCTAATTATAAGTTTATATTCTGATCTTAAACAAATGAGATGGCTAAATGAATAAAAAACTTATACATCTTTTCGAGGAGGTAGGATGAAGTTTCCTGATTATAAGGATAATTTTATTGTTCCATCAGTTCTTTCAGCAGATTTTTCTTGCTTAAAAAAAGAGATTAAAAAGGTTGAAAAATATTCTGGATGGATTCAGCTGGATGTGATGGATGGGCATTTTGTGGATAATTTAAGCTTTGGACCGCATGTAGCAAAATGTCTTAAAAATGTTACAGAGTTGCCGCTTGATGTCCATCTTATGGTGGAGGAGCCTGTTAAATTTGTTAAGCCGTTCATTGATTCGGGAGCAGGTGTTATAACATCACATTTTGAATCAAATGATTTTCTTAAAGCTATCAAGATGGTAAAGGATGCAGGGATAAAAGCTGGTATAGCTATAAAGCCACGAACCCCTGCAAAAAAAATCCTCAAATATATTCCTCTTGTGGATCTGATACTTGTTATGACTGTTGAGCCTGGGTTTGGCGGACAGTCATTTATGTACGACATGCTTGATAAAATAAAGGAGATAAGGGATTATCTTACTATTAATAAGCTTAATAAATATCTTCAGGTTGATGGCGGGATAAATGAGAACACATTGATATATGCTTTAAATTCTGGAGCAAATTCATTTGTTATGGGAAGTGCTCTGTTTTCTAAGAACAATCCGTCATTTATCAAGAGAATCGCTAAATCAATAAAATAATTTTTTTGAGTATTTGATAAAGATTAAATTTATTTTTTATTCCATCATCCGTGTTCTACAAAACTCCATATCACTTTGAGGTATTCACCCTCAGGGTAATTTATCATAAAGGGATGATCTGATGAAGCTCCTGTTTTCTTAAACACCTTCACAACCTTTTTTGATATGGAGGCTGCCTTTCTTAAAGCATTTACAAAATCATCCATAGAAAGCAAACCACTGCATGAGCAGCTTACAAAAAGTCCACCATCCTTTACAAGCCTTAAAGCTAATTTGTTCAGATCAATATACTTTATCACTCCTTCTTCCATAGCTTCTCTTGAGGTTATTAACTTGTTTGGATCAAGTATCACAATATCATACTCTTTTTTGTTTTCTATAAGCTGTCTCATATATATAAATGCATCAGAGTTAACGGCATTTACCCTTACTCCATTGAGGTTTGCATTTCTTTTCAGCTGTGATATCGCATACTCATCAAGGTCCACTGATGTGACCTCTGATGCCCCGTATTTTTTTGCATATATACCAAATCCACCGGTGTAGGAGAAAAGATCAAGAACGCTTTTGTCCTTAACAAAGTTTGTGAGATACTGTCTATTTTCTCGCTGATCACAAAAAAATCCACTTTTATAACCACTGCCTATCTTTATCTCAAATACAACGCCATTTTCTTTTATCTTTACCTTTTCATTTAGCTCCTTCTCATTTAGCTTAAATCCTTCCATAGTCTCTGTGTAATCACTTGCTGAAAAATAAACATTTATTCCATTGAATATATCCTTGAGTATTTTTTCAATCTCATCCTTTATAAGGTAATATCCGTAGGAATAAAGTTCAACAACAGCCCAGTTATCAAATATATCAATTGTTATTCCATTCATTGAGTCTCCCCAGTCATGAACAAGCCTGTAAGCATTGGTCTCATCAGATGGGAGTCCTAATTTTTTTCTTAGCTTTGATGCAGATATAAGTTTTTTCTTTAAATAATCTTCAATAGAAAAATTCTCAGAGTGTTCCCTTGTTATAATTCTTAGTATGATTGAACTCTTGGGATTGTATATCGCATATCCGAAGAACTCAGCAGTTTTGTTGTTAACCTCAACAATCTCTCCTCTTTTAATTCCATCAGGGATATCGCCAATCATTCTTTTAAATATTAATGGTCCTTTAGGTGGGTAAATAAATTTTATTTTTTTCATATGCTCTTCTTAAAATTAGATTGATAACTTTTTCTTTCAATTGCAAGGTTTAATATTTTTTTAACCTGCTCTTTGATAGCTATGCCTTTTTTTTCAAAAAGCTTTGGGAAAAGGCTGTGAGAGGTAAAGCCTGGTATTGTGTTTATTTCACAAAAATATATTTTATTATCTTTGGGATCCATAAGGAAATCAGCCCTCGCAAAACCATAGCATCCAAGGGCTTTAAATATTTTTTTTGCTGATAACTGGATTTTTTCTGCTGTTTTTAAATTTATCTCCGCAGGTATAAGAAGCTCCATACCATTTTCATCAGTATATTTTGCATTGTAATCATAAAACTCATGCTTGCCCTTAACACGTATCTCTCCACAGGGGGATGCATCTGGGCTTTCGTTGTTTCCAAGCAGACCACATACTATTTCTCTTGCAGAATCAACCCCTTTTTCTATCATAATTTTATCCTCATACATAAAGGCATTCTCTATCGCTGGAGCTAATTCAGATATGCTTTTTACCTTTCTAACACCAACTGATGAGCCAAGAGAGTTTGGCTTTACAAAGAGTGGTATCTTCATTCTTTTTGCAGCTGATATTATACTGTCCTTATCCCTTTTAAAATCATTTATAGAAACAGTTATATCATCAAGAACACTTATACCTTCTCTTTCTGCTATCATTTTTGAGAGTTTTTTGTTCATAGTTATCGCTGATGATAGAAGATCACATCCTGTGTATGCTATGCCCGCGGTTTCAAAAAATCCCTGAAGCTTTCCATCCTCACCAGTGTTGCCGTGAATCATAGAAAATGCTACATCTATTTTGATTTTTTTATTTTTATAAATGAATTCATTTGAGGTAAAATCATATCTTATACCAGAAATTATCTTAATATTATCAAGATTATCATTGCTCAAATGCCATCCTCCATTTTTATCAACAAATATTGGAAAAATATTTATATTTTTCATTTCCTTCAGTGTGGTTATTATGTTTTTTGCTGATTGTATTGAAACCTCGTGTTCAACCGATTTCCCACCAAAGAATACTGCTATGTTCATCTATCCTCCTATCAAAACAGAAATCAGAAGAATAAAAAAAATCACTCTTTATCTGACTTCTGATCACTGCATCACTGTTCCACCACCTATAACCCTATCATCATCATAAAACACACAGGACTGTCCTGGAGTTATAGCAAACTGTTTATCATTAAAAGTAAATTTTAGATGTTCAGAATCAAGTTCTTCAAGAGTTCCTTCTGCTGGCTTGTGTCTGTATCTTATCTGTGCATAAAATTTACCACTTTTCTTTTTCTTGTCTGAAAGCCAGTTTATATCCTTTAAAATCATTTCTTTTGAAAGAGATTCATCAAGTCTTGATACTGTAATCGTATTGGTCTTTATATCAATATTTTTGACATAAAGCCTTTCATCCGATGATACACCTAATTTTTTTCTCTGGCCGAGAGTAAAATTATATGCGCCATTATGTCTACCAATGATATTGCCATTTATATCTCTTATATATCCGGGTTTGTCAGTTGCGTAACCATTTTTTTTCAGCCAGATTTTATAATTTCCTTCTGGTATAAAACAAATATCCTTGCTTTCCTTGCTTATGTCAAGGGGAAGTCCATTGTCTTTTGCTATTTTTTTTACATCACTCTTAAGCATATTACCAACAGGAAATATTATATGCTTTAAATATTCTTTTTTTATCGGATATAAAAAATAACTCTGGTCCTTGCTGTTGTCAGTGCCTCTTAGAAGTGACAGTTCTCCATCTCTTTTCTCTATCCTTGCATAATGGCCTGTTGCAATATAATCAGCTCCTAATGCCTTAGCTATTTTTAGCAGATAATCAAACTTTATTGATCTGTTGCAATAAACACAGGGGTTAGGAGTGTTCCCACTCAGATACTCATTAACAAATATTTCTATAACATTTCTTTTAAATATTTTAACAGCATTCTTAACATAGTATCTTATCCCTATGTGTTCACATATTTCTTTAAACTTCCGAGTTGACTCATCTCCTCCACAACATTTGATACCATTGTTATCAAACATTTTTAGTGTTATTCCTGTAACATCAAATCCATTGTTTTTTAACAAAAGAGCAGTTACACTTGAATCTATCCCTCCGCTCATAGCAACAACAACTTTCTTCATAATTATATTTTATATAATATTTACTTCTGACTTAATCAAAAGTAACCTACGAGGTTACTTTTGGTTCTCCTTCCTAAACAACTGCCTTGCCCCTTCTTCCCAGACCACCAGATAACTAAATGACCAAATAACTAACTTTTCTGTCTTCATCAGATGTCTTATCCGTTTACATTTCGATGAATCCGTTTTTCATCCTGATGAATCTGTTTACATCTTGATGATTAAATAACCAAACAACTAATCTGTTACTCTCATTGGTAAATCTCACATTATTTACGAATGACCCAAAATTAATAACAGATTTTGTTATCTGTCCTTTGTGATAAGATTATAAAACTTTTTACAGCCTATGGTCTTAATTCCTATCTCTTTTATATAACTGCATAGCTCTCTATCATCTGATATCACACGACATCTCTGATGATCGTAATCATAAAACTTTGCTTGTTCAATAATTCTATTGTCAGCATCATCAGGATCAGCAAAGATTATTCTTATATTAGCATTTGTCGCGATCTTTGACCTAAAGCTTCCATCAAGTATTACAAGAAATTCTGACTCACTAAACAAATCAGAAACATAATTTAACCATTCGTAAAAATCCCTTTCCATTTTTTCACGATTTCCAAAGAAATCATTGAAGACAGAGTAATAAAAATTCATCCCATCTATGATATAAGTAGTTTTTTTAAAAGAAATTCTATTCATATGTAAAGTAAAAATCAAACATATCTGTAAATGAGTTTCATCATCACATATAAAATTATATAAAATATTTTTAGATGTATATTTAAGTGGTTTTTTGTTAAAGGTGTTGTTGTATGGTTTCTTGTTTTTTATTGATGTTTTAAGGGAGGAAACTATGAAAAAGATATTATTATCAATTCTGTTCATAATGCCATCATTTGCTTATGGAAACGTTTTGCTTGATATTCAGCAGGAGCTTAACAGGATAGCTCGTAGTTCACAGGAGAGTGTAGTAAACGTTTCTATTGTTAGGGAGGAAACAGCAGCTGTTATAGAGCCAGAATTTTTTTTTGGTTATATAGTTCCTTCTGAAAAAATATATAAGTATGAAACAGGAGGAATAGGTTCTGGTTTTATAGTTGATGAAAGAGGATATGTCTTAACAAATTATCATGTCATAGAAGGTGCAAGTAAGATTAAAGTGGAGATGACGGATAAAAATGGCGAAAAAAAAGAGTTTGATGCTGATATTGCAGGTGGTGATGAAAACCTTGATATAGCTGTTATAAAGATAAAAAGCAATGATAAGTTTCCTTATTTAGTTCTTGCTGATACTGATACCAGCGTAGGTGACTTCGTTATTGCTGTTGGATATCCTTTTGGTTTTAAACAGACCTTTACAACTGGCATAGTATCATCAACAAAGGTAAATCTTAAGATTGAGGGTAGAATATACAACTCATTGATACAGACCAATGCTGCTATAAATAAGGGGAACTCAGGTGGTCCTCTCCTCAACATAAATGGCAATGTAATAGGCATGAACAGCGCTATATATTCACCAAATGGGGCCTTCGCCGGGCTTGGTTTTGCAATACCATCATGGCAGATTAAGAGGGTTATTGATGAAGTGATATATAATAAAAAACCTGCAAGGGCATGGCTTGGTGTTTATCTATTACCGACTGATAAGATCATAAGAAGCAAGCTTTATGCTGATGTAGCCAATGGTGGAATAATAAACAAAGTTGAGAACAATTCACCAGCAGAAAGAGCTGGGCTTAAAAGGGGGGATATCATAGTTTCTATGGATGGTGATGATATAGAAACTAATGATGACCTCATATCTAAGATATATCTTAAAAATCCTGGTGATGAGATAAGGCTTGTGTATATAAGGCAGGGTAAGAAAAATGAGGTTAGATTAAAACTTGAAAAGAAACCGGATGATTATGCGACAAAGCTTTTAGATAAAAATGTTAATACTGCGACATCCAGTGACAGCTATACATGGAAGGGAATTACAGTAAAGCAGAACAATAACAGTGTCTATGTATTAAAAATAGATCCTAATTCACCGTTTAGAGTTTATTTAAGGGAGGGTGATATAATAAAATCTATTAATAATATTACTGTTGATTCACTTAATAAGGCAAAGGATCTGCTAAAAGATGTTAAACTTTCTGAAGGAATATTATTTGATATAGAAAGAAATGGCGAGAAGATGTATATAAGTATGGTGTCAAAAGAATAATGAATATTGACATGTCAAGCCTTGACAAATATAATTGCATCTGCTAAAATAGATGTAGCGATCTAAGGCAGGAAGGAGATGAGTGACAGAGTGAGAGCGGGTATGAGGAGAGGTTTAAGGTGAGTGCAAGTGTTAGCGGTGAGTGTTAAGAAGGGAGTGTGAAAAGTTTTGGAGGAGAGGGAATAGGTGATAGCTTTTCACACTCCCTTTTCTTTTTTACAAAAAATGATTTAATGGTCCGTTTCCACTTCCTATGTTCAGTGAGTTTTTTATAGCCCTATTCGTATATCTGATAGCTATATCCACGGCTTTTTCAGCAGTATATCCCTTTGAAAGGTTTGCAGAGATTGCAGCACTCAATGTACATCCTGTTCCATGTGTGTTTTTCGTATTTATTCTTTTGTGTCTGAATATCTTTGTCTTTCCACTGTGATAAAGGATGTCATTTGATTCATCTGAATTAGCGTGTCCGCCCTTTATTAACACATACTTAACACCCATATAGCTTATGCTTCTTGCGGCGTTTGTGGCATCCTCATAATTTTTTATTTGTAATCCTGTAATAAACTCTGCCTCAGTTATGTTTGGAGTCAAAACATCCGTAATAGGAAAAAGCTCTGATATCATGGTTTTTATAACTTTTTTTGATGTGAGTTCATTACCATGCTTTGAAATCATCACAGGGTCTATGACAATATTTTTTAATTTATACTTTTCATAGGCATTTTTTATAGAACCAACCATATAATCACATGGTAGCATTGAAACCTTTAGTGAAGTTGGTTTTATATCATTTAAGACAGTAAACAGTTCTTCATCAAAAAGTTTTTTTTCTACAGCTTTGACTCTTTTTATTTCAAATGTGTTTTGAGCTGTTATAGCTGTTATAACTCCCATACCATAAACCTTAAAATATGAAAATGTTTTTATATCAGCAATTATACCAGCACCACCTGATGGATCAAGCCCTGCTATTGAAAGGACAACCGGTATCTTCATACCTTTTCAAGTGCCTTTCCAGTATTTTTTATTGCACAGAAACTATTGCCACACATAGAGCAGTAATCACCCTTAGAGTTGTTGAGTTCACAGAATCTTTTTGATGCATACTCAGGGTCTATTGAAAGTTTTATCTGTTCATTCCATTTAAATTTTTTTCTAAAAGATGATAGCTTATTGTCCCTATCTATCTCATCCTTAAACCCCTTTGCTATATTGACTGAGTGTTTAACAAGATTAAATGTTACACACTCAAGCCTTATATCATCTATGGTTGGCAATCCTATGTGCTCACTTGGTCCTACTGCACATATCAAAGACACTCCCAAATATCCTGCGACAGCTCCACCTATTGCTCCATTTATATGATCATATCCCATAGCTATATCTGTAACAAGTGGACCCAAAAAATAAAGAGGGGCATTTGATGTATATTTTTTTGCGAGATCAACATTTCTCTTTATCTGATTGATTGGAATGTGTCCTGGACCCTCTATCATTGTATGAACCCCATGTTTTCTTGAGTATGAATTCAGTTCACCTATTGTTTTAAGTTCTGATATCTGTGCTTTATCTGTTGCATCATAAATTGAGCCGGGTCTTAGTCCATCTCCTATGCTTATTACAACATCATATTTTTTTAAAACATTGATTATGTCATCAAAGTACTCATAAAATGGATTTTCTCTGTTATTCTCAATCATATATCTAAGTATCAACGAACCACCGCGTGAGACAACCCCGGTCAATCTTTTTTTTATATATGGGATGCTTTTTCTTAAAAGTCCACTGTGAATGGTCATAAAATCAACACCCTCTTCACACTGCTTTTCTATGGTATCAAGTATTAAGTTTTTGCTCAGCTTTTTTATATCCTCTTCATCATTTATCATAGTATATACTGGAACTGTTCCAAATGGAATAGAAGAACTTTTCAGAAGTCTTTGCCTTGTCTCTTCGCAGCTCTTTCCAACAGAAAGATCCATAACAGTATCTGCACCGTTAGAAATAGCTATATCAAGTTTTTTTAACTCTTCTGATATCCCTGATTTTACAGGACTTATTCCCAGATTAAGATTGTACTTACACTTAAATTTTTCACCAACTATGACTGGATTTATTTTCCTTTTTTTGTTTTTTAATATTGTTGCTCTTCCTGAGTCTATTTCTTTTTTAATAAAAGATGTGTCAAAACATTCAGTTTTTGATATTTGTTTTAAATTCCTTTCTGTTAATTCCATATTTTCCTCCATCGCTTCGGAGGAAAACAATCTTCTTTTTATTTTTGATATGAATATTTTTAATATTAGTCTTAATCATAACTCTGCTTCCCTCCGACGGTATTATCCGTATCAGGTTCAAAGGGTTTGAGAGAGACTCTCATCTCAGCCGTCTATGACAGCACCCCTTCAATAAAATTATACATAATTTGTCTTGGTTATAATTGTTTATGATAAAATTAAATTATAAAATTATATTGTGGATATAAATATATGGAGGAGTCTTATGCACTCAGAATTTTTATTAACAGATGGTGAGCTTTATAATGAAACTGATAAATGCCTTTACTGCAGGGAAAAGCCTTGTGAGCAAGCATGTCCCGTCAACTGCTCACCGAGGGATTTCATAATGGCCTTCAGATCAAATTATGACTGTGATTTTAAAACATCAGCAAAAATAATATTGGGTTCAAATCCGCTTGGTGGAGTATGTGGTGCGGTATGTCCTGACTGGTTATGTATGAAAGCATGTTCAAAAAGACTCCTTGATAATCCCATAAACATTCCAGCTGTTCAAGCCACAATAATAGAAAAAGCTAAAGAGATGAAACTTATGCCAGAGTTTAACAAACAAAAACCAAATGGTAGAAGGGTTGCTGTGATAGGTTCTGGTCCTGCAGGGCTTGGCGCGGCCTCAGCACTTGCTCAGTTGGGATATTCTGTTGATATATTTGAAAAAGAAAAACTTACAGGCGGAGCTCTCAGACTCATACCTGATGAAAGACTTGATAAAAAGATTGTTGATAGCGATATAAATTTCATCAAGAATTTAGGAGATATAAAGATATATACATCAAAGGAAATAAAAGAGCCGGAAAAATTGCTTTCTAAGTATGACTCTGTTATAGTTGCTGCTGGGGTTTATTCTCAGATAAAATTAGGAATAGAAAATGAGGATTATGGAGTTCGCGGACTTGAATTTTTAAAGAACTTTAAAAAATATAATCTCAAAGGAAAAAATGTTGCAATCTCAGGTGGTGGTGCTGTTGCATCAGACTGTGCCACAGTATCATTAAGATTGGGAGCAGCTTCCGTTGAGATTTTTACAAGGAAAAATATAGGTGATATTCAGCTTCCTCAAAAAGAATTGTCTGACACCATAGGAAGAAGTGTTAACATAAATGGAAGAATGAAAATAAAAAGGATTCTTGTTAAAAACAAAAAAATAGCAGGAGTATCATTTGTTAAGCTTGATATAGATGGGAATGAAATAGAGAATTCTGAACAGCTAAGGAATGATATTGACTTTGTTATACTTGCCATAAAAAATGTTGGGACAATAGAAAAAAAGAATATCAAAGGTCTTTTTTACTGCGGCGATTTAAAGAACGGGGCTTCAACAGTCGTTGAAAGTGTTGCAAGTGGTAAGAACACTGCAGTTATGGTTGATTCATATCTGAACAACAAAAAAATAATAATAGAAAATGATAGGAAAAACAGAACAGTTCTCAAAGGAAGGAATATGCTTCCTGTGAACTTAAAAACTGATTTTTTTGGTTACCAGATGAAATCACCATTTATGATATCAGCATCTCCACACTCCGATGGTTTTGAACAGGTCAAAACTGCATACGAAAACGGCTGGCCAGGGGTGATAATGAAAACTGCGTTTGATAACCTTCCTATCCACATACCATCAGAGTATATGTTTTTGTTTGATAAGTTTACATACGGTAACTGTGATAATGTGTCAGCCCATCCGCTTGACAGAGTTTGTGGTGAGGTAGAAAAACTTGTCAAACTTTATCCAGACAGACTCACAGGTGCTTCAACGGGTGGACCTGTCACAGGTGATGATGATAATGATAAGTCAGTATGGCAGTCAAATACAAAGAAACTTGATAACGCAGGTGCTATGATTGTTGAGTACAGCCTGTCCTGCCCTCAGGGTGGAGATGGCACAAAGGGTGATATAGTTTCACAAGACCCTGAGCTTTCAGCAAAGATAGTTGAATGGGTTATGGAGGTATCAGAACCGAAGATACCAAAACTATTCAAGCTTACAGGGGCTGTTACATCAATATATCAGGTTGTATATGCTATCAAAAAGGTTCTTGATAAATATCCTCACAAAAGGGCTGGCATAACACTTGCAAACTCCTTTCCTGCGCTTGGACTTAGAAAATCAGAAAAAAAACTTTGGGACGAAGGAGTCGTCGTTGGTTTGAGTGGTAGTGGAGTTGCTCCTATAAGCTATCTCACTGTTGCAAAGGCAGTTAAGTTAGGAGTTCCGATATCAGCAAATGGTGGTGCTATGGACTGGAGGATGGCTGCAAACTTTCTTGCTATGGGAGCAAAAAATGTTCAGTTTTGTACACTACTTATGAAATACGGATATGACATAATAAATCATTTGGAGTGGGGGCTTTCAAATATGTTGGCTGAAAAGGGATTTAAATCAGTGAGTGAGTTTACTGGTATTATGCTGCCTGAGATAATAACACCATTTGATAAACTAACAGCTGTAAAAAAAATACCAACTGTAAAAAAAGAGCTTTGTATTCACTGTGGTAACTGTACAAATTGTGGCTATTTAGCTGTAAAACTGGATGGTGATAAAATCCCTGTGTTTGATGAAAAAAAGTGTGTTGGATGTTCAATATGTGTAAAAAAATGTCCATCCGCAGCACTCTATATGAAGAAAAGAAAACGAAATAGTGATCAGTGATCAGCAAAAATAGTGGTCAGTGATTAGTGGACAGTGCTTGCCGTAGCGAACCGTGTCACGGTTCGGGATCGTAGGATAGCGTAGGATAGGAAAGGCAATCCCGATAAGAAGGGAGCAAATAGTGGTCAGTGATCAGTGAACAGCAAAACAGTGATCAGTGGTTAGTGATCAGCAAAACCAAAATGCGAAATACTGGACAGTTCTTTATCTGACTTCTGATCTCTGTTTTCTGATATCTGTTTTAAAGGAGTGTTTATGAAATCAATAATGATAAAAAATGGATATGTCTTTACTGCTGATGAAAATAGAAAAGAGATTAAGGATTGTGATATATATATAGAAGGACCAGAGATAAAAAAGGTTGGAAAAAATATTAATGACAAGGCTGATTATGTCATAGATGCAAAAAATTGTGTCGTCATCCCCGGTCTTGTTAACACACATCATCACTTATATCAGACACTTACAAGAAACATTCCTGCGGTTCAGGATGCAAAACTTTTTGATTGGCTCTGCTATCTTTATGAAATATGGAGAAATATGGACGAGGATTGGGTCAGTGCATCAACAAAGGTAGGGCTTGGAGAACTTTTACTAACAGGGTGCACAACAAGCTCAGATCATCTTTATCTATTTCCTCAAAAGTCATCGCCATATCTTGTAGATGTTGAGGTTGAGTCAGCAAAGGAGATAGGGATGAGGTTTGTGGCAACAAGGGGATCTATGAGCAAGGGGAAAAAGGATGGTGGACTTCCGCCTGATGATGTTATACAGGATGAGGAAACAATAATGGAAGACTGTGAAAGGGTTGTAAAAAAGTATCATAGCAGTGAAAAATTTTCAATGATAAACATAGCACTTGCTCCATGCTCACCATTTTCAGTTACCACTGAACTTTTAAAGACAACAGCAGTTATGGCAAAAAAATGGGGGGTGAGGATGCACACTCATCTGGCTGAAACGATGGATGAGGAGGAATACTGTCTCAATGCTTATAAGATGAGACCTTTTGATTATATGGAAAGTGCAGGCTGGATAGAAAACGGAAACTCTTGGTTTGCACACTGTGTTTATCTGAGTGAGGACGATGCTGTTAAAATGGCAAAGACAAAAACAGGAGTTTCACACTGTCCATCATCAAACCTCAGACTTGGTTCAGGTATAGCTCCTATAAGGATGTTTTTAAACAAGAATGTTCCTGTATCCATAGGGGTTGACGGTTCAGCGTCAAATGATATGTCAAATGCAATTATGGAGGCAAGGATGGCCATGCTTGTATCAAGGGTAAAGGACTCTGTTACATCAATGCCTGCAAGAGATGCTCTTTACTTAGCGACAAAGGGAGGAGCTAAAGTTTTAGGAAGAAATGATATAGGTGAGATATCGCCGGGCAAGGCTGCTGATATTGCAATCTTTGATATAAGTGGCGTAGAATATGCTGGCTCTGATTATGACCCACTTGCATCGCTTCTATTCTGTGGAATTTCTCACAAGACTAAATACACCATAGTAAACGGGAAAATAGTTGTAAAGGAAGGACATCTAACAACCCTTGATGAAAGGGATATAAGAAATGATGCAAACAGAGTTGTTAAAAAAATATCAGAAAAGCTATGATCTCACTTATCCTTTCAGCAGGCAAGTCAAAACGAATGGGTAGTGATAAAGCATTTCTAAAATATGCTAACAAAACATTTATTGAAACGATCATATCAAAACTTAAACCTGTTTCAGACGATATAATAGTTATCGCAGGCAAACACAACATAAAAAAAATAAGAGAAATGCTTTCAGAAGATATAAATGTTATTTTAAATCCTGATTATAAATTAGGGCAGATAAACTCTGTTAAGGTGGCTGTGAAATACCTTTTAAAGAATAATATAAAAGAACCAATTATGGTAAACCTAATTGACCAGCCATACATCAGAAAAGAAACATATAAAAAAATCGTAAATTTTTATAAAAAAAATAAGAAATATATTATAATTCCAAAGGCCAAAATTTCTGATTCAACTTCTAACAACTATTTTTACAAACGTGGTCATCCAATAATAATCCCACCGGAATATTTTGATCTTATATTAAAAGCTCCTTATGATAAAGGATTACATTTTGTGACACATCACAAAAAAGCAAAAGTTAAGGATATAACCGTTAACGATAAAATGATTTTAAAGGATACGGACACCCCTGAAGAAATAAATTAGAGGAATTAAAGATTTACATTTTTTATAATTGTGATATGATATGAAAGTGATAGTATAGCGTTTACTGATAGAACTTTTTTGTTAGCTGATGGTAATATCATTGGTGATAGTAATTAATTGTTAGACATTAAATAATTTTATAAAGTATATTAAATATTTAGGTTATGAGATTTTGATCATTATGATGTTTTTAAATAAAGCGATGCTATGTGCTATATCTATTTTATTATTTATTATTCTTTTTAATTTTAATATCACTGCGTCAGATTGCCCTAATAATAGGGAGCTTATATCTAACAAATGTTATGGTGAGTGTGGAAATTTTATAGATGCAAACAATAATAAAATATGTGATATATGGGAAAAATATCACAGTATTAAAAGCACACCCAGTATTACAAATAATAACAATCATATAAATGATAATATGGCTGTGAGTGTCTCAAAGCCAAAGATCTTAAAATACGGTATTCTCTGGATATTATTAACAAATATTTTTTTAATATTTTTAAGTGAGTTCATAAGTAAAAAGATATCTATTTTTCTGATAAACAGTATATGGAACTGGATCCTTCTTCTATCTTTTGTTTTATGTTCCATCAGTGGTTTCTCTCTTTATTTTAATTTTTTTAGTAGTTTAAAAAAATATCTTTTTGCTTTACATTTGCAATCTGGTGCTGTATTAACCATAACCTCTTTATATCATGTAATTAAAAGAATGAAGTGCATCTGGCCAATTAAATTGTAACTACGGGTTAAGCCCAAACCCTATCAACCGACCGCGGTTACAATTAGTGGTCAGAAATCAGAAGACAGAGGACAGATGTCAGAAAGCAGAGCCTGCCTGCCGAAGCCGCTTCGGCGCAGGCAGGGACAGAAGGCAGATAAAGAGTGATTTCTTTTTATTCTTCTGACTTCTTAAATCCTGTTTCGTGCTTTCTGTCTTCTAACCTCTGACTTAATCTTGATGTTTATCCGCCTTCATCTGCTGCCTTATCTGTTTACATCTTGATGATTAAATAACTAATTTATCTGTCTAAATCTTGATTGAATCCGTCTACATCCTGATGAATCCGTTTTCATCTCGATGAATCTGTTTACATCTTGATGATTAAATAACTAGATAACTAAATAACCAAATAACTTTTTTAGTGTCCCTAAGAAATATGCTAAAATATATAATATAGAAAAATTTAAGGAAAGAGGTGTTTATGAAAGAAGGAATACATCCAAAATATGAAATCTGTGAGGTCGTATGTGCCTGTGGCAATACATTTACTACAAGATCAACAAAACCAGGTCTAAAGGTTGATATATGTTCAGCCTGCCATCCGTTTTTTACAGGGAAGAATAAGATTCTTGATACTGAGGGAAGGGTTGAAAAGTTTAAGAAAAAATATTCTGCTACTCCTGTTAATACTGAAAAGAAGGCTAAGGCAAAGATTCCAGCTGTTGTGCCTGCCCACAGAAAGACTGTCATAAAAAAAGCTGTTAAGAAGGAAGATGATAAAAAAGCTAAAACAGCAAAGACAGCTGAAAAAACTCCTGCTAAAACTGAGGCAAAAGCTCAGGAAAACTCTGATAAAAAAGCAACAAAATAGCTGTATTTTTTTAGAGGCTGCTCATTTTAGGATGTGCAGCCTTTTTTATTTATGATAGATTTAGAAAAAAAACTTAAAGAACTTGTTGAAGAGTTTAAAAGCTTGGAGCTAAAACTCTCATCAAATATTGGTGGTGAAGACTATTCCAAACTTTCAAAGAGATATTATGAGCTAAAAAAAGTTGTTGATCTTTATGAAACATATAAGGGGATAATCTCAAGCATAGAAAGCACAACAGAGATATTGAGATCAGGTGATAAAGAGCTTGCTGATATAGCTACATTAGAGATTGATGAGCTCAAAAAGAGGCAGATTGAGATTGAAAATTCAATAAGACTCAGTCTTGTGCCTCAGGATGAGAATGATGAAAAAAATATTTACCTTGAAATAAGGGCCGGGGTTGGTGGTGAGGAAGCTACGCTTTTTGCATCAGAGCTTTTAAGAGCATATACGAAATTTGCTCAAAACTTAGGTATGAGGGCTGAGATTGAGGATGTATCATCAAGTGATTTGAAGGGAATAAAAACTGCGGTTGTTTATATAAAAGGAAATAAACCTTACTGGTGGTTTAAGTATGAGGCTGGTGTTCATAGGGTTCAGAGAGTTCCAAAGACTGAGGCAAGTGGAAGGATTCACACATCCGCTGTTACTGTTGCAGTGCTTGCTGAGGCTGAGGAAAAGGATGTTAAAATAAATCCGGCTGATCTTAAGTTTGATACCTATCGCTCAGGTGGTCATGGCGGTCAGAATGTTAATAAGGTAGAGACGGCTGTAAGGATAACTCATATACCGAGCGGTATTGTGGTTCAGTGCCAGCAGGAGAGATCTCAGGCACAGAATCGTGAAAGGGCAATGAATCTTCTGTATGCCAAGCTTAAAGAGGTTAGCGATGTTGCATCTTTTAATGAGATAACCGATCAGAGAAAGAAGCAGGTCGGTAGTGGTGATAGATCTGAGAAGATAAGAACATACAATTTTCCACAAAACAGGGTTACAGATCACAGGGTTAATATTTCATGGTTCAACATCAATGAGATAATGGAAGGAGATATGAAGCAGATGATAGAGGATATAAGGCTTCATATGGCTCAAAATGACGATTGATAAAATTTATAGAAATGTTTCTTCGTTATTAAAGGACAGTGTGGATGATGAAGGGATAAATGCAAGTCTTATCATTTCAGATGTTATAGGTATAGGCAGAAATGAGCTTGTTTTAAACAATTCAATGGAGATTAATTCAGCTCAGGTAAAAAAAATATACAGGCTTGCAGCACTCAGAAAAAAAAAATTGCCACTCAGCTGGGTTTTAAAAAGTCATAACTTCTGTGGTATGGAACTGCTTATTAAAAACGGTGTTTTTGTGCCGCGTCCTGAGACAGAGGAGCTTGCTGAAATGGTTTTAAAGCAGATGACTGAAGAGAAAATTTCTATACTTGATTTCTGTGCCGGTAGTGGTGCTATAGGGTTTTATCTTGCATATAGCAATAAGAGTGCAAGTGTTTATGCGATTGAGAAGCTTAAAAATTCATACAGTATTATGATTGAAAACAAAAAGAGGTTCAATCTTAATAATTATTTTCCTGCAAATTCCAGCAGGATTGATTTCTTTCGCAGAAAGTTTGATATACTTGTTTCAAATCCACCATACATACCTTCATATATGTATGAAAGCCTTCCTGATGATGTTAGGCTTGAACCAAAATCAGCTCTTATATCCGGTGATGATGGGCTTTTGATGATAAAATATATCTTCAAAAATTTGAATAAAGTTTTAAAAAAGAATGGTATAATTTTTATTGAAATTGGTGAATATTATACTGAAAAACTTATAAAAATTCTTTTGTCCTCTAACCTTAAATCTTTTGAGATTTTAAAGGATTTTAATAAAAAGGACAGATTTATAAAGGCGGTTTATAATGGATAGTTTTATAATAGAGGGTGGCTCAAAAATTTGCGGGAGTGTAAAAATAAGTGGTTCAAAGAATTCATCACTTCCAATACTCTTTTCAACAGTACTGACAGATGAAAGATGTGTCATAAACAATGTTCCTGAGCTTATGGATATAAAAACCACATATGAGCTTCTTTCATACTGTGGTAAAACCTGCTTTTTTGGATTTAATTCATTTTCTGTTGATGAAAAAAATAAGATTATTACAGAAGCTCCTTATGACCTTGTGAGAAAGATGAGGGCATCAGTTCTTATTGCAGGGCCGATGCTTGCAAGGTTTAAGCATGTTAAGTTTTCAATGCCTGGTGGATGTGCAATAGGGGTTAGACCAATAGATATTCATTTGGATGGATTTAAAAAGTTTGGTGCTGATGTAAAATTGGATGCTGGATATGTGATACTGAGTGCAAAAAAATTGAAACCGGCTGTTATATCACTTAAATTCCCAAGCGTTGGGGCAACAGAAAATATTATGATGCTTGCAAGCCTTGTTGAGGGAAAGAGTGTTATAAAGAATGCTGCAAAAGAGCCTGAGATATCTGATCTGGCCTGTGTTTTAAATAAAATGGGGGCAAGGGTTAGTGGCGCAGGTAGCAACGAGATCGTAGTGGAGGGCTCAGAAAAGCTTAAAGGCTTTGAACACAATGTCATACCTGATAGAATTGAGGCAGGAACATTCTTGATACTAACTGCTCTTTGTGGTGGAAGGCTTGAGCTATTAAATGTTGAGTCGCGTCATATTGAAACACTTTTAAAAAAGCTTGAAAAAACCGGTGCTATTCTTGAAGTATATGATAACAGAATAGTTATCAGTTCAGGGAAAAAGATTTTGCCATCTGATATAAAAACTGAGCCATATCCTGGTTATCCGACCGACCTTCAGGCCCAGTGGACAAGCTATATGAGTGTTGCTGATGGAAAGTCAATGGTTGTTGAAAATATATTTGAGAACAGGTTTATGCACGTAGCTGAGCTTATAAGAATGGGAGCTGATATTGAGATAAAACACAATACAGTTATAATAAATGGTGTTAAAAATCTTAAGGGAGCAACTGTTATGGCAAGTGACTTGAGAGCCGGTGCAGGATTGATTTTAGCAGGGGCAAGAGCTCAAGGAATAACAAAGGTGAGAAGGGTTTATCATATAGACAGAGGCTATGAAAAAATAGAGTTAAAGTTGCTTGCTGCTGGTGTTAAAATAAAAAGGATAGTCGATGAGTGAAATAATAAAAAATAATATTAATGGCGAATATGATGAGATAGAGCATTTGCTTTACACAAAACACTCTCAGACAAAGAAAAATGGTATTGAATATATAAGAGATATACTTAGAAAGATGGGGGATCCTCATAAAAGGATGGGAAAGATAATTCATATCACAGGAACAAACGGTAAGGGATCTGTTGCTTATATAACAGATGCAATACTTAGAAGCATGGGATATAAAACAGCTCTCTATACATCACCACATATAAATCAGCTAACTGAAAGAATAAAAATTAATGGAAATGATATAAGCAGGGGAAAATTTATTGAGCTTTTTCATCTTGTTTCCAAATTTTCTGATAAACTTAGTTTTTTCGAGATGATGACACTGATAGCTTTTAAGTATTTTGAAAACAGTGTTGATTATTCAATAATAGAGGTTGGAATAGGTGGTATGCATGATGTGACCAATGTCGTGGAGGATACTGAACTTTGCTTCATAACATCAATAGGGCTTGATCATACAGAAATTCTTGGCCCTACCAAAAGAGATGTGGCATTTCAAAAGGCTGGAATAATAAAGAAAAATTCAGTTTGTGTAATTCCTGATCTTCAGTATGATTTAACAAATATTATTGATAAAAAATGTAAAGAGGAGAATGCAAGGCTTGTAATAGTTAATGATTTCTTTAGGATAGAAAGTTTTAATATTGATAAAAAAATCATGAGGGTTGTAAATCAAAAAAATGGCTTTGGCTTCGATATGAATCTGCTTGGTGTAAAACAGACATTAAACCTTTCAATGGTTTTGACAGGACTTTCAGAGATTGGTATGAGGATAAATGACGATGTTCTTGAAAATGCTATGAGCAGTATAAGTATAAACTGCAGGTTTGAAGTGCTGCGTAAAAAAATCAATGGCAGAGAAAAGATATTTGTTTTCGATGGTGCTCACAATCCTGAGGCGTTTTCAGTTTTTATTGATAATCTCAAATTTTTTGGTATAAAAGATCCTGTTCTCGTATTTTCCATACTTCTAACAAAGGATCACAGGACTGTTTTAAAAGAGCTAAAAGATTCTGGGATTTTTAAAAAAGTAATAATAACTGAGATTCAAAATCCTAAGAAGCTTTCTGCAAACTTTATAGCTGATGAGTTGTCAAAATTTACATCTGATATCGATATAACTGTGGAATCAGAACTGGATATGGCTTTAATGAATGCTTGTTCAGTATCTGACAATGTATGTGTCTGTGGCTCATTTTATCTTGTTTCTGATGCGCTTAAAATTGTTAAGGAGAGTTTATGATATCAATAGGATTTGATGTAGGGGGGACAAACACAAAAGTTTGTGTAATGGAGGAAAAATACAAGGTTCTAAAGGAGTTTATGATTGAAACTCCCAACAGAAATGGATATGATTGTTTTATAAAAGAGATATCAGGTCTGATTGTTTCATTAAAAAAAGAATTTTCGAGATTTACTATCTCTGGTTTATGTCTTGCTATAGCTGGTGATGTTGATTCTGTCAATGGAGTTCTTAGATATGCCCCTAACTTAAATCAATGGAGAAATAAAAATATAAAACATGATCTGGAAAAAATCAGCAATATAAAATGCTTTATAGAAAATGATGCCAATATGGCAGCATGGGGATGTTATGTGTTTGATACTCAAAAAAAATTTAATGATATGGTTGTGTTTACTCTCGGAACTGGAGTTGGTGGGGGGATAATAATCGGCGGAAAACTTTATCGTGGTTCTACCTCCACAGCCGGTGAGTTAGGACATATGATAATAAACAGTGGTGGAAGGAAATGTGGTTGTGGTAATTATGGATGTCTTGAGGCTTACTGCGGAACCGCTCCTCTTATTTATGATGCAAAAAAAAGAATAAGGGATGTTGAAGATTTTATAAAAAAATATTCCTTTGATGGCGATGAGATAACTCCTGAACTTATTTCAAAGGCAGCTCAGAAAAAAGATGACATAGCTTTAAGACTGTGGAGTGATTATGGCTATAATCTTGGCACAGGTGTTGGCAATATATTAATGCTATTAAACCCAGAGTGTGTATGTTTTTGTGGTGGAATATCTAGAGCAAGTAAGTTTTTTATGCCATCAGTTAAAAAAAGAATTGATGAATATGGAATAAAAACTCCTGGGCGAAATATTAAAATAATTGTTTCAAAGCATCACAATATTGGTGTAGCGGGAGCAGCTGCATTTGTTTTTGAGAAATAATGAGAATAATATTTCTTTTCTTTTCATTTATAACCCTTGATTTTTCATCTCGGATTTACTCTCAATCTCTTGATTTTAATAATATAGAGTTTACAAGTGGCTATGCAATGTATGATAACTTTAGCTCGTTTATAGAACTTACAACCAATGTTGTTATAAATGGACTTGATGATGATAACAGTGTCAAAATGAAGGTAAAAACTGATAAGGCATCAATAGATCTTAATTCATCCAATATAGTTATGGATTCAAGCTTTACAATAGAAACATCTTCAATGCTTTTAAAGGCACAAACGGGCAGTTATAACTTTAATGATAAGAGCGGAATCTTTTATAATGGTACATCTTATTTTGATAGGTTTATAGTCAGTGGAAAAGAGGTTGACGTCAAAAGTGAAAAGTATATATATAAAAGAGCATTTCTTACAAGCTGCAATGAGGAACCTCCACACTATCATATCTCATCACAAAGGATAACGTTTTCACCGGGTAAATATTTTTTATCCTATAACAATCTTTTTTATCTTGGTAAGATCCCTATTCTTTATTTTCCTGTTATGTATAAGCCACTCGGCAAGGGTTCCCCAGTGATGAGTCAGTTTTATCCAGGATATGATGGTAAAAAAGGTTTTTATGTAAAATCAAATTTTACCTATAAATTTTCTGATTATACAAAGTTCAAACTTTTTGTGGATTATTTTTCTAAAAAGGGTTTTGGTCTTGGCAGTGAGGTTTATAAGTATAAGAGTGATAGTGTGATCTTTGATTTTTCTTATTATCGCATAAAGGAAAAGGATTCAAATGATTTAAGGTGGGGATTTAATGGTGGGATATGGGATAGTTTGTATAAAGACGGTAATAGTGAAATATACCTGCAGAGCTATGTGAGGATGTTGTCGGATCCTCAGTTTAATAATCACTATTTCAGATCAAATCCATTTGCTGTTTCAGATGATAAACAGTGGGATCTATCATTAACATATAAATTGCCATATTCTTACTTAAGAGCTGATGAACAGGTCATTTATAAAAGTGTAAACAACAGTGAAAAATTTACTGAGAGCTATAACCAATCACCAAAGATTGAGTATCAGTTGTTGACAAAACCTGTGGGAAAACTTCCACTCAATCATACTCTCTATCTATCAGCAGAAAATACAAGACTCAATAATACCTATTTTCAAAAAAAGCTTAATGGAAACTATACAATTTCCAATGATTTTAATATATTTAAAAATTTGTCATTTTTTAACTCGGCAGGATACAGTGGGGTTATGGAGTTCTCTACATCAAGCCATATGAGTGACAGTTTTATTTCAAGATATACATACAATTCTAATTTAAGACTTTCAACGCTATCCAATTCTTATGATATTGGATACAGTGGGGTTTTCAGGAGCAAGGTTAATAAATTTTCTGTTGACAGAAATTCGGTTGATGATGGAATAGAGGAGAGCAGACTCAATCTAAATATAATGTTATTTTCTCAGATAGATAAGTATTTTAGATTTTCTAACTATTATAACTTAAACAAGAATGATTCTAAGTTTGCTGATAGATTTGGTCCTGTTACTGTAGAGTTTTACAAAAAGTATTTAAATTATGAAATATACTTTAATGATGTCTATGATATAAACGATGGTAATAAAAGCTTTATTACACAGTTGAACTCAGAGTATGAAAAAAATTATTTGAACATTGGTTTTGCAAACTATTCAAGTGATAAGGATAAATTTATAATATCAAATACTCTTGGATATTATCCTTCAAAGACGATGGGCTGGTACGGGGAGTTTACCCTTAGATATTATGTGGATATATCAAAGGATGTTGGTGTTAATTTTTTTGAAAAAGCTTTCAGCATAAATAAGGAGTTTCATGATTTTAGAGCTAAGTTTGTTGCAAGAAACAGAAAGGATGTAAATGAATTTTTTCTTTATATAACGATGAAGATGAATGATCCGTATAGAAAGAACAACATAGACAGAGAAATAGATAATTTCTTCAAGCCGTGGAGAGGATATGATGAGGAAAGGGATTATTGATCCAAACTTAATATGCTACTGATTTGGCAATTCAATCATTACCCACAAAAGCTATTTTGTTTTTATTGTTGATGTTGAAGCCTTTAGCTTTTTCATCTCTTCAGGTGCATTTTTCATAACAGATTGCATCCTCGGATCAGTTGACATATTAATAATAGATTGCATTAGCTCGGGATTTGAAATAAACTCATTTGCCATCTTCTGCATAAACTTGGGATCCTGCATCTTTTTCATAAATTTTATTGGTCTTTCCTTTTCACTTGATTGAAGAATATCTTTAAAATCAGGATCATTCTTCATCTTTTCAATAAACTTTTTTATATTTTTATCATTCTGGTACTGTTCTGCCATATCCTCTACAGCTGATTGTGTGGTTTCACTTTTTGAGTTTTCAACTATGTCCTTAGTAAATCCTATCATAGAAAGCGATGATGTAGATGATTGTTGATACTGAATATTATTTATTGTTACTGTATCATACTGAATCATTCCCATAGGATTGATTTCTTCCTCAGTTTGATAGTTTTCTGTAGCAGCCTTGAAAGCATTTGTTATTTTTTTATAGTTATAATATGCTACTGCTACAAAAATGAAAAAAAGAATGATCACTATGCTGAAAGAAATAACTATTATTTTTAAAAATCTATTCTTCTTTTTAAGGCTTTCTAACTCTTCTTCATTATGCTTTGTGTCAGCAGCTGAATTGTCAGTTTTTCCCGTTGAATTTTGATTGTTTTCCATAAATTCCTCTATTTGACATTATACAAAATAATTGATATTATATACTATTATAAGGCAGCTTTCTGAGCTTTGAAAGCAAATTAAATCTTTTGTTAAGCCCTCATCGTCTAGTGGCCTAGGACATCGCCCTTTCAAGGCGGAGATCAGGGGTTCGAATCCCCTTGAGGGCGTGCTTTTCCAAGCGATGCCGAAAGGCATTGCGTGGGGATTCGAAAGTCCGCAGTCCCGATTGTGCTATATATCGGGACGAGGAGCGGGTTGCGAAAAAATTTGTCGGTGAGAAAATTTTATTTGTAACCGAATCCCCTTGAGGGCGTGCTTTTCTAAGCGATGCCGAAAGGCATTGCGTGGGGATTTGCTCCTTCGCCATAACTACAGGTTAAGATTGAGATTAAGAAGAAAAAGACAAATCCTCATCTACCCCAAAGCCTTAACTATACAACTTTTTCAGTGGCCCCTATTCAATTATAATAATAGTTATATCAAAAAATATACTGCATTAAATCATCTAATTATAGTATAAGTGAATTATATTTCTATTTAATATAAAGAAATAAAATTGTTAGTGTAAGATAAAATATGTTAATATATATTTTTAAAAAGCAGGTTTAAATGGAGGTTCTTATGGAGAGCAAAAAAATTATAAAAAAATCAGTTGATTATAGATGTGGTAATGCCTTGCTTGAAGGCTACGCATCATACACTGAATATAAAGAGGGGAATAAAAAAGTTCCTGGTGTTGTGATTATCCATGAATGGTGGGGATTAAATGATTATGCAAAGCACAGAGCTGATATGATTTCAGATTTGGGTTATGCTGCCTTTGCTGCAGATATATATGGTAAGGGACTTTTAACTACAAATCCTGATGAGGCTCAGAAGCTTGCAACATATTATCGCTCAAACAGAAAACTTTTAAGGGAAAGGGTTGCAGCCGCCATTGATGAATTAAAAAAACTTCATGGAGTTGATCCTAAAAAGATTGCTGTTATGGGTTATTGCTTTGGCGGTGGAGCAGCACTTGAAATAGCAAGAGCAGGTGCTGATATCGTTGGTGCAGCAAGCTTTCATGGAAATCTTGATTGCAATGATCCAGCTGAGGCAAAGAATATAAAGGCAAAGATAATAGCTTTTCATGGAGGAAATGATTTTTTTGTTCCAGAGAAGGATGTTATAGCTTTTGAAAATGAGATGAGAAATGCTGGTGTTGACTGGCAGTTGAATATATATGGTGGTGCTGTTCATGCGTTTACAAACCCTGCTTCAGGAAATGATCCATCAAAAGGTATGGCTTACAATGAAAAGGCTGATAAAAGATCTTGGAAAGGGCTTTTAAGTTTCTTTGATGAGATCTTTGAGGAAGAAAGATAGAAAATAATTGTTGAAATTAAAAAAGGCCAGAATAAAAAATAAAAAAATATTCTGGCCTTTTTATTATCTTATATCAACGGATTTGATAGAAGACCATCAGCTAACTTTGGTTCAAACCATGTTGATTTCGGTGGCATAATCTTTTGGGCATCGGCAACAGATATAAGCTCATCTATTGATGTTGGATATAGTGCAAATGCAACCTTCCACTCACCCGAGTTAACCTTCTTCTCTAACTCTCCAAGCCCTCTTATACCACCTATAAAGTCTATCCTGTCTGATTTTCTCAAGTCCTTTATACCTAGTATTTTATCAAGGACCAGATCAGATAAAACACTTACATCCAGATCGGCTACAGGATCATTAAACTTTAACTCTTTTATAGGTTTTAAGATATACCATTTCCCTTGAATATACATCCCAAATTCTCGCTTCTTTTGTGGCTTTGCTTGATTTTTAGAAGGTTCAACAACAAAATTTTCTTTAAGTTTTTTTATGAAATCATCAGCAGTGAGTCCGTTTAAATCCTTGACTATTCTGTTGTAATCCCATATCTTCATCTCATCAGCAGGGAATGCTACAGCAAGAAATGTGTTGTATGGTTCATCACCCCTATGGTTACTGCCTCTTTCTTTTATCATCATCTTCTGTATTCTTGATGCAGCAGCAGATCTGTGATGGCCATCAGCTATATAAACCCTTTCTTGTTCTTCAAACCTATCTGATATAGTTTTTATGTCAGTATCATTGTCTATCTTCCAGACAGTATGGATTACATCATTGATTCCTTTAACTGAAAAAAGCGGTTCAGTTTTTGTATATTTTTTTATTATTTCAGCTACCTCAGGAATCTGTTTGTAGGCAATGAGAGCTGGGCCGGTCTGGGCCTTAACGAATTTTATCTGGTTCACTCTGTCGTCCTCTTTGACCGGCCTTGTCAGCTCATGTTTTCTTATTCTGTTTAAATCATAGTCATTAACAGAGGCTCCAACAGCAAGCCCTGTCTGAATATGATTGCCCATCTTCATTTGATAGACATAGAAACACGGTTTATCTTCCCTTATCAGTATTTGCTGTTTTATAAGCTTCTCAAAGTTTTCTGCCGCCTTTCTATAAACCACTTCAGAATAAACATCTGTATCAGGCGGAAGATCTATCTCTGCCTTTGAGATATGGAGAAAGCTTAATGGTTTGTTTTTTGCCATCTCCCTTGCTTCATCGCTATCAAGAACATCATACGGTGGAGCAACAACATCCTGTGCTTTTTCTTTAACAGGTCTTATAGCGTATATCGGACTGAATAAAGGAAGTTTTTTCATAATAATCTCCGTGTTATAATTATATTTTATCTCCATTTACTGCATGTGTTTTTTTACCGTTTAACAGGTAATCAGATATCTGTTCAGCAGCCTGCCTTGCTACTGTTATCTGAGCATCCTTTGTTGATGCTGCTATATGAGGGGTTGCTATAACCTGCGGCATTTGAAAGAATATATGTTCTGTTGCAGGTTCTTTAGCATATACATCAACAGCAATACCAGCAATATGTCCGCTTTCTATTGCTGCTTTAACATCCTCATCTACAAACACTGCTCCCCTTGAACAGTTTATAAGTCTTACACCCTTTTTCATTTTTGTAATTGTGTTTTTATTAACCATTCCTCTTGTTTTATCATTCAGGGAAACATGAAATGTTATGAAGTCAGATGTTTCGAAGAGTTCATCAAGCGGAGCATATTTAATACCCAAACCATCAGCTTTTTCTTTTGTCATTGTAGGACTGTAAGCAATAACATTCATTTTTAGTCCCTTTGCTCTGTCCGCAACTATTGATCCAACATGTCCACATCCCACTATTCCTAATGTTTTTCCTGTTACCTCAACCCCTTCAAACTTATTCTTTTCCCATTTTCCCTGATGTGTTGAGGCGTTTGCCTGAGGAATATGTCTTGCGAGTGCCAACATCATTGCTATCGTATGTTCAGCTGTTGAGACAATATTCCCGAATGGTGTATTCATAACAAGAACTTTTTTTTCTGTGCATGCCAAAACATCTATTGTATCAACACCGCTTCCTGCTCTTACAACTGCCTTAAGTTTTGTCGCTGCAGAAAGAAGATCAGCTGTAACCTTTGTTGCTGATCTCACTATAAGTCCTTCACAATCTGCAATCTCTTTTTTTAGTTCATCAATAGGAAGCCCCGGTTTATAAACTGGTTCAAGGCCTCTTTCTCTTAATATTTTTTCGCACACTGAGTCTGTTTTATCAGCTATTAAAACCTTCATCTTTTCCTCCTTATTTTACATATTCAGCTTTTACTGTTTCATATGCCCAGTCAAGCCATTTAGTGAGTATTTCAAGGTCTGATTTTTCAATCGTTGCACCGCACCAGATTCTTATTCCGATAGGTGCCTTTGCATAAGAGTTTATATCATATGCAACACCTTCTTTTTCAAGAAGTCCTGTTATCTTTTTTGCAGCCTTTGCCTTTTCCTCATCTGAAAGCTTAACAAACCACTCAGCCTTTATCTTAAAGCATACTGATGTTGTTGATCTTGTTTCCTTTGATTCAGCAAGGAAATCTATCCAATCAGATTTTGAAACCCATTCTTCCATAACCTTGAGATTTCCCTGAGTTCTTGATATCATTCCTCTTAACCCACCAATTGATTCTGCCCATTTAAGAGCATCAAGAGCATCCTCAACACAGAGCATTGATGGGGTGTTTATTGTGCTGTATTCAAGTTCACCCGGCTTGAGCTTTCCCTCAGCATTTAATCTGAATATTTTTGGAAGTGGCCAAGTAACTTTTGGCTCATTCTCTTCTATTCTCTTAACCCCTCTCGGTGAAAGAATTATTACGCCATGTGCTGCTTCACCACCTAATACCTTTTGCCAAGAAAATGTTATGGCATCGAGCTTTTTGTAATCAAGATCCATAGCAAATATTCCTGATGTTGCATCGCATATAACAATTCCTTCTCTATCATCCTTTATCCAGTCAAGGTTTGGAACCTTTACTCCTGATGTAGTTCCGTTAAGTGTAAAAACTATATCGTGCTTTGGATCGGCCTTTGAAAGATCAGGAAGCTTTCCGTAATCAGCTGTGTATTTGTTTACGTTTGGAAGTTTTAACTGTTCTGTTATATCTTTTATCCATCCCTTGCTGAATGATTCAAATCCAAAGACATCAACAGGTTTAGGTCCAAGCATAGTCCACATAGCAAGTTCAACTGCACCAGTATCCGAACCTGCAACAATACCTATCCTGTAATCCTCAGGAAGTCCTAAAATCTTTTTCATCCTTGTTGAAACTTCTCTAAGCCTTTCCTTACCCTCCTTTGATCTGTGAGATCTTCCAACAAGGGCATTTTTAAGAACGTCAACGGTCCATCCAGGTCTTTTTGCACATGGGCCTGATGAAAAGTTTTGACACTTTGTTTTTACTGTTGGTTTTTCTACCATATCTTCCTCCTTTTGAAATATTTTTATGCCTTAAGCTTAAGCCTTATCTACTAAATATTTAATCATATTAAAATTGTTTTTTCAACCCATTCTCTTGTAATAAAAAACCCCAATATAATATATATAACAGATGTGTAAAAAAATAAATTATTTTTTTTTCTTAATGAAGTAATTTTTAAATGTTATAAAATATCCAGCAATGATTAAAAACTCACCGAGATAAAAAAAACACCAGCGGTATCCTATAGGAGTGTTGACTAAAATAATATGTTTAAAATCTATTATAAAAGATAAAAAGATTATAAATGAGCCAGTGCAGGCAAGTATTAATGAAGACCTTTTGATATCTATATCATATCCTCTTTCAATAAAAAGGATATATGTTATTGCTGAAACTATCATAGTTAATGATACTATTACTGGCGCAAGAACAGGCCCGACCCATATAACAGGTATTAAGAACAGTATGTCATATGTTAAAAGTGATTCTGGCCAGCCTATCATAAGATACAGCCATATATAATAAAACATATCCCACACTCCAAAGCTATAAATAAAATAAAAGAATCTCTCTTTGTTTTTTTTGCTAGCCATCATAGCAACAGTTATTAACATTACAATGGTTGAAGCCTCTCTCAAAAGCTCAACAACTAATATATCTGATGGCATATTCTTTACCGGAAAGTAAAAACCGGATGGATAGAAAAGTTTTCTTAGATATATTACAACAGCCGCTTCTAAAAAGGCCATTGCAATTGAATATGCAGAGATGAGGCTGAATCTTTTTAAAAATATTCTTATCATTTCATACCTATTAATTTTAAGGGTTACTAAAAAAAGTTGTCTGGTTATTTAGTAAGAATAAAGAGGATAGTTATCTGGCAGTCCTTCATTTATGAAACCTTCGCCGTTAGACTTTTTCAGTGACCCTTATTAAACATATTCTATTTTACAAAAAAATATAATTAAAATTTGATGGGGGGGATTTTCAAGTTTTTCCTGATATAGCAATTTAGTATAATTTAATTAATGAAAAAGTTTTTATTAATGCTTTTGGTTACTGCACAATTCAGTGGTAGTTTGTTGTATTGTGCAAAGCTTGATATATCAGCTGACAGCTCGTTTTCATTGAAAACATACTCCAATCTTATAGATAAGAATAAAAATTATGATCTTACATATATAAATCAAAATTCATCTCTGAATTTTACAGTTAAAAATATAGCTCTTGAAGACACTGATAATTCTTTTATGGACATATCGCTTGGTCTTAAATTTTTTTCCATTGACGATTCATCAAAAATAATTAACTCAGCTTATATATCAAGCATAAACAACTTTTATGATAATAAATCATCAGTATTCTTCCCAGATAAGGCTTATATAAAGATATATAATTTTCTTTTTAATGATGTAGTGGCAACCTTTGGAAGACAGCCATACACCCTTTCTAAAGGCGTTGTGATTAGTGATAATGGGAGGGGATTTGATGGTATTAAAGTTGATATACTGAATAAGTTTTATATAGATGACATAAGCCTTTTTTATTTTAGGCCGTATCAGATGTTTAATGGGATAAGCAAAGTCTATGATAACCTCTTTGGCCTTTCACTCAAAAAATCATTTGGTGATGGAGTCTGGAATATATATTCGGTTATAAATACCAATTCAGATATTACCAACGATATATCATTTAATGCTGAGAAAACAAACAAACAATTCTATGGTATTTCATATGTTCTTGACAGAAATGATATATCATATTTCTCTGAGTTAGCCTTTGAGAAGGGAAGTTCTGATGATATTACTGGAAAGAGGATAGATAATAATGGATATGCTATATTAACTGGTGCTAACTGGAAGATGACTCTTCCTATATTTAAAAAGGTTAATACACGCTTTACGCGATTAAACTCATCTGGAAATCCTTCTAACTCAGGATTTACTGAAAACAAAGCTTTTTACAGCCCATATTCTAAGAGATATAATGGTTATGAAAGGGATGGACTTGGTTCAATATACTCTGCTGGCATTTTTGATGTTTCTAAGACATCAGATACTTTAAATGGCATGCCGGATGGACTGAGCGGGTTGTGCGTTAATAATTTAGGTGTAGATTTTTATTATAAAGGTACTTTTTCTATAGATTTTTTTGATTATAAGGCCAATAAATCTATGACTTTGGGGCCAAAGATACTTGGTTCAGAGATTGATCTTAAGTATTCTTTTGTTTTTGGTAAAAGAGCAATGTTTTCTATTACCTATGCCACTTTTAATCCAAATGGGCTATTAAAGCAGGGTAAAAGTGATCTCAAATCAACAAATCTTTTCTCTGTAAACATAAAAGCATCCTTCTGAGCAATCAATAAATATTTAAACATCACACTATATTTTGATCAAATTTTTGTATTCCATCCCATTGGGCCATCCTTAAAGCAGTTGTTTCCGTAAAAAATTCTTAGGTAAAATCAAAAAATAGAAAATATTTCAGTTTTATTAAAAAAATAGATTCATATTCATCGCTCATTACCCAATCAACCGACCGCGGTTACACATGTAACTGCAGGTTAAGGTTAAGATTAAGGTTAAGAAGAAAACGACAAATCCACATCAAAATAGTGGTCAGTGCCTGCTTTTGTTATGTTTTTTATACTTGTTGTAAAGTTAATAATTTAACGAATGTAATCCGCCATCTTTACTTTTGGCAGGCAAGTTCTGTTTTTTTGACTTCTGATTTCTGTCTTCTGACCCTGCCTGCGCCGAAGCGGCTTCGGCAGGCAGGCTTCTGATTTAATCTTAATGTATTAAAGGGGGGGGTATAATATAAAAAATAAACAGTTTATTTTATTCAAAGGTTTTTTGTTAATCAAAAAATTAGCCAACTTTTTTAATATTTTTTCTTTTTATATCAATTTTATATCCATTTTAAAACAATGATATTTTTTGACAAGAGTGCTAATTATAAAAAGATAGAATTAGTATTAATATTTTATTTATTAGTATTATTTTATAATGATAATTTTAATAATATTAATATATAATATAAATTTTTTTAGGGAAACTATGATAATATATAAGTTAACATAATATATATTATCGTAAGTTATAATTATAGCTATAAAAAGCTCATTTTTGACAGGTTTTATGGCTTTTTATTATTATTGTGAATATGATTTTGGAAACGAGACGACCAGCCTTTCTTTCTAAATAACGAGATAACCAGATAAATAGATAACTAATTAGATCTTTATATTAAAAAGTTTGACTGTTGCTTTTGCTGTTCCTTTTTCTGTTATCATATAACTTCGGTTTCGCTTTGTTCCAAATGCCTTTATGCTGCCATCCTTTATCATTGGTGCTATCGTTCTGTCTATTCTTTTTGGGTTATAGCCTGAAAATTTTAATGATTTTGATAAAAACATTGCTTTTGTGTTATCTGTATTCTGTAAGATTTTATATGCTAAAAGTATTATCATTATGGCCATTTCTGTATCCAATTCTGGTAGCTTTATCTTTATATATGGTATGTTTTTTGTAAAATCTATAAGACCTGTAATCGTTTCCTTCATATTTCGTTCCATAGGAATCAGGCTGTTGCCATCTGATATGAGATTAGTGTTGCCATTATTCAATATTATATGAATCAGATCTTCCTTTTGTTCTGCTATGAACTCTTTTGAGCCCTCTATCTCTATCTCGCCACCATTTGGATGTTTAAGTCTTAGTTTAAACATATCGCTATTAACATTTTTATCAACACTCATAGACTTAATTATACCTTATATAAATATATATGTCAATTATATGTATTTTATGTCAATTATATGTATTAATCTGTTGATTCAAAAGTTTAAGTTCGTAAAACTCTTTACAGGTTAAGAAGAAAACGACAAATCCCCATCAAAACAGTGATCAGTGGTTAGTGATCAGTGCCTGCCCATTTTTCCTAAATAACCAGACAACCAAACAACTAAATAACTAACTTTTCTGTTTTCATCTGATGTTTTATCCGTTTATATCCTGATGATTCTTCTTGCCAAACAACTAAACAACAAGATGACTAAATAACTAATAAGTCCGTCTTCATCAGATGTTTTATCCGTTTACTATAATAGTCTAGTAAAACTGGACCACTTTTTAGGCTAAATTAAGGTGGAAAAAAGAGGTAAAATAGAGCCTAAAAGGAGGACAGATGATGCGTAAGAAGTATGAAGCAGGATTCAAAGCGAGAGTAGCTTTGGAAGCGTTTAAAGGAGAGAAGACGCTTGCACAAATAAGTTCTGAATATGGGGTGCATGCGAATCAGATAAGCAAATGGAAAAGAGATTTGCTAAGAGGGGCAGCTGAAATTTTTGTGATGAGAAAGAACTCTACTAATAATGATAGTTCTGGAGAAAAAATAGAGAGTCTATATAAAGCCGTAGGGGAACTGAAAGTAGAGAACGACTGGCTTAAAAAAAAATTGGAACTTATGGGGTAAAAGAACGGATAAAGCTCTTTGACAAGACAGACAAGCGATACAGCCAACGCAAGCAATGTGCCTTGCTTGATATAAACCGTTCAAGGCTGTATTACAAACCTGCAGGGATAAGTGAACGCGACAGGGAAATGATGAACTTATTGGACAAACAGCATACAAAGACACCATTTTACGGGGTGATTAAGATGAGGAAGTATCTGAGTGATGAAGGTTTTGTGGTTGGGAAGGAGCATGTTCGTACGCTGTTACGTAAAATGGGGCTTGAAGCGATATTTGCTAAACCGAACCTGTCAAAGCCTCACTCGGAACATAAAATATATCCGTATTTACTCAAGGATGTTGAGATAGTACGACCGAATCAGGTATGGGCAACAGATATAACATATATTCGGTTGGAGCGAGGCTTTGCATATCTTATGGCTATAATAGACTGGTATTCAAGGTATGTAATAAGTTGGCGACTATCCAATACACTTGATAATGATTTTTGTATAGAGGCATTGGAAGAAGGATTGCGTAAATATGGTTTGCCAGAAATATTCAACAGTGACCAAGGAAGTCAATTTAGCAGTCAGGATTTTACTGGTATATTGACAGGGAAAGGAATCTTAATAAGTATGGATGGAAAAGGCAGAGCATATGACAATATATTCATAGAACGGCTATGGCGTTCGGTAAAATATGAATGTATATATCTCAATGATTATCAGAATATTCCTGAAGCAAGGTATGGTTTAGAAAATTATTTTAGCTTTTACAACAAAGAAAGGTTTCATCAGGCTTTGGGCTATAAGACACCTGAGCAGATTTATTTTGGAGAGGATAAAACAATTACCAAAGCATCAGATGGATGTTATAGGTCGTGTGTTTTGGAAAAATAAAAAGCTGGAAAATTTGGTATTGGTTTAAAAATTAAGGTAAAAAATTTTTCACCTTAAGAAATGCTTAAAATTGGTCTTGACAAACTAGACTACTTTATACATCCTGATGATATCTGTTTACATCTCGATGATTCTTCTTCCCAAATAACTAAACAACCAGATACTATATAACTTTTGTAGTTTTACGTATGGATAAGGAATAAAAATTATCTGCATAAATATGACATTGTTTCAAAAAAACTTGACATAAGATATATTTTTTTATTAGAATATATATAAGGAAGAGGGAATGTCGTAAAGCTGTGTTGATCTTTAAAATTTGGAAGCAACGGTTGAGTTGTCTTTGCATTTTTAAAAAATAAAGCAAGATCCAATTTAATCCAGCGTTCGATGTGCACCCCCCTAAACCCCCAAAAACCCCAAAGTCCCAAATCCCCTAAATGCCTTCGAACGCTGGGTCTTTTTTTTATTCTCATCTTTTTATATATTTGTAAAATCTAATAAAATTTGTATCAAATCAGAAATAAAAATTTAATCAATATAAAACAGTGATCAGTGCTCAGTGATCAGTGGTCAGCAAAACCAAAACAGTGAACAGAGCCTGCCTACCCGCCCGTTGCAATGTGTTAAGGAGTTGTAAACCAGCATTAATTTAATACATATAATCAGCCATGGTTTCTCTATGCAGGCGGGTCTGCCGAAGCCGCTTCGGCGTAGGCAGGGTCAGATGTCAGATAAATAGTGATTTTTTTTATTCTTCTGTTTTCTGTCATCTGACTTAATCTTTATGTTTTAGTAAATAACTAAACAACCAAATAACTTTTTCAGTGTCCCCTATTTTATTGTGTCATTGATTGAAATATAAAGGAATTAGAAATTAAAAGAGTTCTGAAAATTTTTTAATAACCTCATCAGCAGAGATATCATGACAGCTCTTCCAGTTCTGGGAGTAAACTGAAGTATGTTTTTCCCCCTCAGGAAGCCAGATTGTGTGAGAATACTTTGTGTTTATTGATAGTGTCGGGATATCTAATATATCAGCTATATGCAATATCCCTGTGTTGTTTGTTATCAATAGATTTGTGTTTTCAAGTATAGAGATTAGATCTTTTATACTTGATGATATAACAAATTTTTGTAAGGGAAGTTTGCTTATTATAAAACTTTTCATCAGGCCATTTATGCCCGACCTTATTAAAATTTCCAGCAAATATTGCAATAAGTTTTTTATTGATATCTATTTTCCTTTTTATTAAAAGCTCTTGCCCATAATTATGTAGATCTATTTTTAGAATATATCTAACATCATAATCCAAGTTTAGATATCTTGCTAATTGTCTGTATTTTTCTCTTGTTGGAATGGCTTCATTGAGGGTGATTGTATCGGTAAAAATTTTTTCTGACAATTTTTTTCTAAATGATACCTTTTTGGGAGAATGAACTATTCTTGCTATTAAATTTGAGGTTCTTGAGTATGATGGGTTTAGATCTATTAAAAGATCATATTTTTTAAAATACAAAGAAATAATGACCTTAATCTTAAGCTTACTGCAAAATCACCCAATCTTCCTATCCATATTATCAAAAATATTATTCACTTAGCACGCTCCATCATGTCTTATCACTGCTCTAACTGTTTTTAGAAGAATTACTATGTCTAGCCACAGATTCCAGTTTTTTACATACCAGCTGTCAATCGATACTCTCTGTTCATAAGAAGTATTGCTTCGTCCGCTTACCTGCCATAGGCCCGTAATTCCTGGTGGAAGAGCATGAATTATATAGCTTTCTTCTTTAATGAAGTTCCATTCTCTTGGAAGATAAGGTCTTGGTCCAACAAGAGACATTTCTCCTTTTAATACGTTGAATATTTGAGGTAATTCATCAATAGATGTTTTTCTTATAAATTTACCTATTGGAGTTATCCTTGGATCATCCTTCAGTTTCCAGTATGTTTCCCATTCCTTTTTTTTATCAGGGTCTTTTGAAAGTATTTCTTTAAGTCTTTCATCAGCATCATTAAACATTGTTCTAAATTTGTAACATCTAAATGGTTTCCCATTTTTACCTATTCTTTCTTGGGAGTAAATAACAGCTCCCGGACTTGTAAGTTTTATTAGAATCATTACCGCTATCATAGGTATTATTATAACTGCAAATATTATAACTGAAAGTATATAATCAATAATTCTTTTAGAAATATATGTTATAGGATTTGAAAGATTATTCTTTATTTCAAAGGCTATCATCTGTTGATTAAAAAAGTACTTTATATCCGTTCCATATGCTGCTATGCCTGATATCTCAGGAACATATATAACATTTTCAACCCTGTGCTGTATGTGGTTTATAAGCTTTGACAATTCCTCTGTCCCAATATTTTCCTTTGCTATTATTACATCAGTTATATGAGCGAGCTTTATGTAGGAATATATCTTTTTTATCCCCCTATGAACCTTGTAATATTCTATCCTTTTGTCATCTTTTCTATCATCAATAAATCCCGCAACCTTATAGCAGAGATTGGGTTCTTTTTTAAATGATGAGTATATATCCTCTGCAAGCCCATTGCTGCCTATTATGAGTGCCTTTTTAACAAGAAGATCTGATCTGTAAAGCAATTTTCTGACTAATGTTCTTGTTATTGGGAATAAAAGAATCAAAAATATATTATAAGTTATTATAAGTGTTCTTGAGTATGTTTGTGAAAGCTTGCCAAAAAATAAAATTGAAAGTATTACAATTAAGGATATTATGACTGATTTTATTATTATTTTTATCTCATCCCATAATGAAAATGTTTTGAAATAAAGTTTTTCATAAAAAAATATTATTATATATATTGGGAAAATCCAGATATATGATATTGTTGTATGAGTGAATGGTGGTAGTGAAATTATATCAGGAAGTATATATAACCTTATTGCCTTTGCTAATTGAAAAATAAGAATGAGCGATATCAGATCTGTTATTAAAAGTAAGATGATAGCAAGATTTTTTTTAATTTTTGTACTATTCATTGATAAATATTATACTAAATTTGTATAATATCATCTTAGAGCCCGGTTGGCGCAGTTGGCTAGCGCGTTCCCTTGACATGGGAAAGGTCATAGGTTCAAGTCCTATACCGGGCATATTCGCTTTTTTGTTGGTACAGAATTTCCGTTTTTAAATATCTTACTTTTGTTTTCTTGTTTAAATTTATGGATGAAAAAATATTAAAGATAAGACATTCACTCTCGCATGTTATGGCTCTTGCTGTAAAGAGGCTTTATAAAGATGTGAAGGTTGCTATTGGGCCTGCAATAGATAATGGTTTTTATTATGATTTTGAGTTTAAAACTCCTATAAAGGAGGATGATCTTCCAAAGATTGAAGATGAGATTAGAAAGATTATAAATGAAAATCAGGATTTTATAAGAGAGGAGTGGGATAAAAATAAAGCAAGGGAGTATTTCACAAATCTGGGAGAAAATTTTAAGGTTGAGCTCATAGATGGTTTAACAGATGATACTGTCTGGATATATAAAAATGGTGAATTTGTTGACCTGTGTAAAGGTCCACATGTATCAAATACCAAAGAACTAAGATCTGTTGGATTTAAGCTTTCATCTATTGCCGGCGCATACTGGAGAGGTAGCGAGAAAAATCCGATGTTAACAAGGATTTATGCTTATGCTTTTGAAACTAAAAAAGAGCTCAATGATTATATAAGATTTCTTCAAGAAGCTGCAAAAAGGGATCATAGAGTTTTGGCAAAACAGCTTGATCTTTACAGCATAAACGAGAATGTTGGTCCAGGGCTTGTTCTCTGGCATCCAAATGGTGCGATGATAAGATATGAAATTGAAAATTTCTGGAGAGAAAGACATTTAAAGAATGGTTATCAGTTCGTTAATACTCCACACATAGGTAGAGAAAATCTTTGGATGACGTCTGGTCATTTAGGATTTTACAAGGATTCGATGTATTCTCCTATGAAGATAGATGAAATAAACTATTATGCAAAACCTATGAACTGTCCATTTCATATTGAGATATACAAGTCAAAGACAAGATCATACAGGGATCTGCCGCTCAGATGGGCGGAGTTAGGAACAGTTTACAGATTTGAAAAGGCTGGCGTTTTACATGGCCTTACGAGGGTCAGAGGTTTTACTCAGGATGATGCCCATCTCTTCTGCACACAGGAGCAGATGGAGAGTGAGGTATTAAAGGTTCTCAATTTCAGTCTTAAGATATGGGATGATTTTGGCTTTAAGGATATAAAGGCTTATATATCAACAAAGCCTGCTGATTCAATAGGCAGTGAGGAGATGTGGAGAAAGGCGGAAAAAAGCCTCGTTGCAGCTGTTGAAAAGGAAAATCTTAAGTATGAGGTTGATGAGGGTGGTGGTGCATTCTATGGACCAAAAATAGACCTGAAAATTAAGGATGCACTTGGAAGGGAGTGGCAGACAACAACAATACAGTTTGATTTTAATGAACCTGAAAGATTTGAGATGGAATACTCTGGTGCTGATGGCAAGCTTCACAGGCCTTATATGATACACCGTGCACTTTTAGGCTCGCTTGAAAGATTCTTTGGTATTTTGATAGAGCATTATGCTGGTGCCTTTCCTTCGTGGCTTAGCCCTGTTCAGGTTTATGTTATGGACATAACAACCAACGAAGAAGCTTATACAAAGGCGTTTTATGAAAGGCTTGTTCAAGAAGGTATAAGAGCAAAAATAGATTTATCCACAGAGCCAATATCAGGAAAAATTAAGTCTGCAACAACGATAAAGCCACCATATATAGTTATAATAGGAAAAAAAGAAGTAGAAAAAAATGTTATCTCATTAAAGATCAGAGGAAATAAAAATGTTAATGATGTAAATCCTGATGATTTTATCTCAAAGATAAAGAATGAGATACAGGAAAGAAGGCTGACCACTTCATATTAAATCTATAAGATTATTCATCCATAATATAGGACTTTAGTCCCTATAAAAAATTCCTTAAAGTTCTTGATTTTTTAATTGTTATGATTTACCATATAATAAGCAATTTGTTATATGTAGAAATGTTAATATTTTTTGAGAGGCAAAATGAAAATAACTGAGAAAATCGGAATGTTTTTATCGGCAGTTTTTCTTTCAGGCTATCTGGGTGCTGCTGATATATCTGCTTTTGATAAAAGTAATTTAAAGGATAATTTTTTTACTACCACTGAGACTGATTTCTCTGATGTTATCTCAAAGCCTGAGCTAAAGATTGAAAGACAGAAAAAGGCTGTTGGTGATTTTTCAAAAATACCAAATTATTCATTTTCTTATTTAAATCAGCTTATTGTGAATGCATCAAGTGCAAGTGTTAACACAATAGATTGTGTGATCTATAGCATACAGATGAAGGATATCCCTGATGCCCTTATAGCTGCAAGGGATAGGGGTGTTAAGATCAGAATAATAATCGATGAAAGTCACGTTTACCCAAAGGCTGATGCTCAGATAAAAAGGCTTATAAGTGCGGGTGATGGAATAGAGGTAAGAACGTTGAGAGGAACGAGGAGTTATGGTGTAAATCATAACAAAATAACTATCCATGATAAGACCCTTGTGACAGCAGGTTCATACAACTGGACGTTTGGTGCAACATTTTCAAACTATGAAAATACAATAGTTTTTAGAAACCCTGTTTATGTTAAGGGATATGTCGATTATTTTGAGTGGATGTGGTCTAAGGCAAGAACCATGGAACAGGGAGCATCTCCAGAGGTCCCTGAGGGATATTATGGAACACCGCCGCAGGATAAAAGTGGCAGTATTGTTTTGAATGGAGTTAAGGTTCCTCTTTATCTTTTTTCCCCCGGCTCTGACACAGAAAACAGGATTGCTTCGCTTATAGATGCAGCCAGTGTATCGCTGGATGCTGTTACATTCACATTTTCGTCCAAGCCTATTGCTGATGCAATAATCAGAGCAAATGCTCGTGGGGTTAAGGTAAGATTTTTGGAGGATGATGATATGGCAAAATCATCATATATGGCTAAGTCTGTTTATGAGGCAGGTGTGCCATTTAGATGGATTGGTGGAAGAGATGATAAGGGTGCTATGCATAATAAGTTTTTTATATTTGATGGGAAAATTCTTGGAACAGGATCATTTAATTTTACAACCAATGCAAGCGTTAATTCCTTTGAAAATATAGTATTCACTGATGATTCCTCAGTTGTGAGTGCTTATCAGAAACAGTTTGATTGGTTTTATTCCAAAGCAACTGTCCCTGCATCATCAGCTGATTTTGATAAAATAAATGATAATACAACTGATGATGGGAAATGATATAGAATATCTGTTATAGTTTTTTCAAAAATCAAGTCTTTTTATCTGCTGATGTTTTTATCCTTTGTATAAGAGTGAATTTTTTTATTTTATTTAATATTTTTATAAAATAAGTTTTTAGGAGAAATGAATGATCAATAATTTGGTAGAGATATTTACTAAGGATGAATTTGACAGTGAGAGTGAAAAGTTTTCTAATTTTTTAAAAAATGCTTTATCCAAAAACACTGAGATAAAATTTTCAAAAATATACAGAATATCATTGAATAAAAATAGTAATTATTTTAAAAGAATAGCTGATGAGATACTCATAGATCCAATTGTTGAGGTATATAGATTGAACAATAAGTTTTATGGTGCTAAACCACTGAATCTATCCCGTTATGACTTTTCAGTTGATGTATGGTTTAAAGAAGGGATAACAGATGTCGTTGGTGAAAGTGTTAAAAATATAATAACTGATTGTGGATTTACATCCCCTGACAAGGTTAGTTTTGCAAGACGGTTTTATTTCAGTAATATTAATAAAAAACAAGCAGAGGAGTTTATCAATGAAAACTTTGCTAATAAACTTATAAACGATATAATGGTTACTGATTTGAAGTAATTATTTTATTGTTTATACTTTTAGAAGTGATTGGGTATCAACCAGAAGCGATGCATTAGGCGGAGGGTAATATCTGTTTTTCTTAAAATATGCCTTTTCATTGAGTATTAACCTGTATCCTATATCTTTATTCTTTAGGACTAACTGATTGGATAAACAGCTTTTATTACAGTTTATGCTGAAATGTTTTTCATAAGGACAGAACATTGTGTTTGCTGTTATAGAATATTTGTTGTGCCAGTAGATTTTTAATCCTGAATTTTTTACTTTGGTATATAGATCAATGTTATCTATGTTTATGGAATGAATATTGTTTTCAATATAAAATTTTTTTAACCATATCTTATTTATATTGAGTAGATCTGATGATAGAATTCTTCCAACAGAAATTTTAAACATTTTGTTAATAACAGATAACAATCCTAAATCATTTACAATTATTTCTTTAATAAATTCTGTTCGGTTTAGCTCTTTTAGAAAGTTATACCATATGTCAAAGCCAGAATCACTTATGATTGGGGTTGCAATTATTATATGTTTATTTTTTATTTTTTTATGAATATTATTAATGATTGTTAGATCAGGTATCTGATTCTGGCACAATTCACTTCCCACTATAAAATATTTATAGTTATTCAAAAATTTTATATCAGTGTGTTTCAGTTCAATAGGATTTAAAAGTAAAGCTCTGTCCATAATAAATAGGTTTAGAATCTATATCCAGTCCTAAAGAGATAAACTCCTTTTTTTTAATACCTTTATTTAATAATTTTAGTAAATATTTAACCTTTAAAAAAAGATCTATCTGCCTTAAAGTATTTGGCCATCTTGCAATCTTCACATAATTGGCACCTAAGGTGTAATAATCATAAAATGTTGATAAAAGATAATGTGGCCCTGGCATTGGCATATAAAAATCGCCCTTATTGCTTTCATATTTAAAAAGACATGGATAATCACTAAACTTTAATGTTTTTCGTTTTCCAGTTTGTGGGCATGGAAGTGAACAGGATGAATCTATGTTTACCCCCCAGTAAAATGGTTGACAGAATACTTCTGTTTCTATATTATCATTATTGTTTAGAAAATTATATGCATTTTCTGCTGTCATCTGCATTGGCAGGACAACCCTATTTATTTTGCCTATACTCTTATAAAATTTAACAGAGTGATAATTAAAAGTGTTTGATAGTGTGCTTAGTATAAAATAAAAATCAAATTTTTTATCGTTTAAATAACTTAAAAGAGCTGGATCTTTTATTATTGCACCATAAAGTCCATACTTTTTTAGTTCGATCAGTAATTTTAATACATCTGAAAAGTATTTCTCACTGTAAAAATCATTCATAGCAATAAAAATATGTTTTTTGTAGCCTGATACAGTATTTAAAAGTTTTAAAACATCTTTTTTGGATGAAAAATTTTCTTTGTCCAGCCTGTTGTTTGGAAGAGCCTTAAATCCGAAGTATAACTCATCTGCACCATTTTTTAAAAAAAATTCAGCTTCTTTTGTGTTTTTAATTCCAACAGTTATTTTCATTTTATTCCTCCAGTGTATGGTTCTCTTCCACATCTTGAACACACAGGAAAAAATCCCCCTTCTTTTATAAGAAATTTTCTAAATTTAAAATATTTTTTGGAATTGACTGATGATAATGGATCAGATAAGTTTAATCTTCCAAGTCTGTATGATAATGGCTGACAGCTCAAAATATCTCCATATGGTGAGATCCACAAGCTATCAAACTGCCCTTTACAGAAGCCTTTTCTTTTATATGTTATATCAGGATTGTACCATTTATATATATCATTATCACTAAGATCAGGAAAAAATCTTACTTTTTTATCCCTATGGTTTTTAATTTTTTTTATCTCTGATACAAGTTTTTTTATATCTAATTTATCAACTCTTGATTCAGATGCATTTAAAGATGTTTTATTTCCAAATTCATTTTTAAATAGAATATTTGTTGCTAAAAGATCCTTTTCAGATATGAACTCAAGATGATTAAAAACTATTTTATCCGGTGATATTTTTGAGATAAAAAGATAAAAATTATAAAGAGATTTATAGTTATAAGGATTTATTGTACACCATACTGCTACTGAAACTTTTTGGGATGAATTTATTAAATTAGTAACGCTTTTTATAACTTTTTTAAAGGTGCCTCTTTTTTTACAGATTTTGTCATGAATATTTTCCTTGCCATGTAATGAAACTACTATTTCATCAGGCAATATTATATCATTTCCTTTTGATAGGTATCTATCCAAAAATAAACCATTTGTGGTAACAAGTGAAGTATGGCCTTCCTTTTTTAAAAGATAAATGAAATCTGGTAACCATGGCTTTAAAAACGGTTCTCCACCTGTGATATAAAAGTGTCTTTTAGTTCCACTCAATTTTTTTAAAAGTTTTTTTAAATATTTAATATCTATCTCATTACGATTTGTAGAATCTTTATTTTTTATGAAACAAAAGTTGCAGTTAAGTGGGCATTTATATGTTAAATCTATTGCTATATATCTTGGATTTATCATTTTATAATATTAAAAAAATTTATTATATTTTTTGATATGTAATCTATTTCTTTGTCCGTCATCATAGGAAAAACAGGCAGATGAGTAGCCTTTTTATAATAAAGCATTGAATTACTCATATTATTTGTATTAGCTATTCCATATTTTTTTTCAGCAATTATGTTTAATGGAGTGTATGGCCTTTCCAAAGGGATCATATGGCTTTTTAAATAACTTTCCAGTTCTTTTTTTCTTTCAGTAAAAATAACAAATTCTTGAGCTGCTATCCCTAACTCAGGAATCTCTATTTCTTTAACTCCTGAAAGATTCTTCTTGTATCTTTTGTTTGTTTTTATAAGGCTATCAATTATTATATCAAGCTTTTCCAATTTTAAAAGTATATGAGCTATCTGCTCCTTTTTAAAATTCTTTGATGAGTTTTTTATATTTGTATCTTTTTCATTAGTTAACAATGCTCCTAAAGAACCATAAGGGGCTGAAAGAGGTTTGTATGGAGATAATGAAAGTAAAACTAAATCGCCTATGTATTTGTGACTTTTTTTTGCGCCAACGATTTGAGATATGTCCTCTATTATTTTTATCTTTTTTCTTTTACATATTCTGTGTATTTTATCAAGATCAGTGGTAGCTGAAAACATATGTGGTAATAAAAATATCTGAGCATTATTAAGATTCTTATCCAGATTTTTAGATGAAACATTGAGATTTTTTATGTCACAGTCTAAAAAAATTGGTTTTGCTCCTGACCTTATTATAGAATCAAGCAGAGAATAGTGTGTTATGGCAGGCACTGCAACTGTTTTCCCCTCTGCATTTAGAATCTTTAAAGCCAGAAAAATAGCTTCACGTCCACTCTCTGTAAGCTTACACTGTTTTAAATTTAGGTATTTGCATAACTTCTTTTCTAGTTCTTCTTTTGTTTTATTCTTATAAGATTTACCTGATGATTCTAATTGAATTTTTATATATTTATCTAATCTGTATTCATCAAATATTTTTCCCGAGATATTGTTCGTTATCATAACACTTATTATTTTATCAATTTAATTTATTTTTATATAAAATCTAAATATTTTTTTTATAAAAAAGATATATCTTTTAATAAATTGTGATGTGTAAAAATCATAAGGCAATGGCTTTAAAAGTCTTGTAATTATTCTAAACAATATATTATTTATAACTGGAATCCTTAAAAATAAATTTTTTTCATACAAATATTTTATAATTTGTTTTGAAAGTAATGATATCATAATTATAGACTGAGATTGTTTTATTAAAGATCTGCTCTTTGTATTAATCAAACCACCAGACATCTCACCATCATTGATTGCTTTTACTTCATCATCTGATATTAAATTATTCTTAGCAGCATATTTTAAGAGACTGGACTGAGGATAATACCTTAGAAAGAAAACCTCATTCAGATCAGGAATAGTGTTTTCTATATAAAAATTTATCAGCTGGTATAGATCTTCTTTACTATTATTAAAATCTCCAACTATATGATCTGCTACAACAAATATCTTATATTTTTTAAAAAGCTTTAAAGCATCTGCTATCTTTTTATTGCTTGAATGCCTCTTTAAAATTATTTTTCTTTTTTCTTCAGAGTATGTCTGAACACCTAACTGAACTTTTACACATCCACTTTCTTTCATAGCTCTTACTGTATCTTCATCCACAAGATCAGGATAAACATAACATGAGTATGGAAGGTTTATTTTTTCTTTGTATTTTTTTAGGAGTTCAGCTAACCACTGTCTGTTAAAATTTATAACATCATCTGTGAAATGAACATATCTAAAATTATAGATATTTTTAGCAAGTTCTATCTCATAAATAATGTTCTCAATGCGTCTTGTCCTTACATATTTGTCGTTGGAGTAATATTTATGATAATAATCGTTGCAGCAGTATGAACATTCAAAAGGACATCCTCTTGATGCTGCTATAAGGTAAGAAGAGGAGTAGAATGGATATTTGGAGTAGAATATCGTTTTATCTGGATAATAGCTGTCTATGTCTTTGGTTATTCTTGGGAATATTGTCCCTTTTATTTTACCATCCTTTTTTATCAGGATTCCATGCATTATATTGTTTTTATTTGAAAAAATATTTTCAATGGCATTGGAGATTGTCTCCTCAGCTTCTCCCATTACCACACAATCAACATGTTCTGATCTTATAACACTTTCTGGCATAAGTGTAGGATGAATCCCACCAAATATTATCTTAACCCCATCTATTTCATCTTTTATTAATTTTGATAAAGACTTAGCCCATTTATAGTTATCACTAAAAACTGAAAAACATACCACATCAGGAGCATATTCTTTCAATTTTTTTAAAAGAACTTTTTTGTAATCAAATATATTTGAAAGTGTATTGATATTCCAGAATCCATCCTCTTTAAAAAGGCATGGGTCAATGAACAATGATACATCATATCCATTTTTTTTTAAGACATAGGAGAGATATTCTATTCCTAACGACTCATATCCATTTGATATAAAGGCAATTTTCACACTTGTTTATTCTTTTAAGCTCTTATTTTTTATACTCAGCAGTAACAACAGATTTTATACCTCCACGTGGTGTGAAGTCTCCTGTTACTACGCATTTTTTAGGCTTTGCTGCTTTTACAACATCCTGAAGTATTTTATTAACTGAGTTTTCCATAAATATTCCTAAGTCGCGGTACTTGAGAAAATAATATTTAAGTGACTTAAGTTCAAGACAATATCTATCAGGTATGTATTCTATTGTTATTGTCCCGAAATCAGGAAGCCCTGTTTTAGGACATACTGATGTAAACTCAGGATGAACTATTTTGATTGTATAGTCATTCCCATGATATTGATTCTCCCATACATCTATATCTGGTAATTCTTTTTCCTTAAACGATTTAGCATGTTCATTGCTGTAGCCATAGTTATTTTTTTTCATATAACCTCCAATAAAACGAAAGTCAGATATTTGTTTAGCATTTAGTTATCTAGTTGTTTAGGAAGAGAGCTATCTCTGCACTTCCAAGTTGCCATGCATCCACTTTTATACCCTTCCATCTTGCTACACATATATACCTTCAAATCATCTATTGCTCTACTCATCCACACATCCAGTCTATTCATCTATTTTAATTCTGTAAAGCCTCATTGAATTTAGAACAACTGATATGCTGCTCAGACTCATAGCAAGGGCTGAAAGATATGGTGGCATCATTGGCCCACCAAATAAAAGAAGAACGCCACCAGCAACAGGAATCAAAATAGTGTTGTATCCAAAAGCCCAGAAGAGATTCTCTTTTATTATTTTTTCAATAGACTTTGAAAGCTTTATAACCTTAAATATTAGCGAAAGGTCTTCTTTGATCAGTATAATGTCGCTTGCAGTTGATGTTATGTCGGAGCCTTTTTTTAAAGCTATGCCTATGTCTGAATTGGATATCGCAGCACTATCATTTAGGCCATCACCGATCATCATAACCTTATATCCCATCATCTTGTACTTTACAACTATACTGTGCTTCTCATTGGGAAGAACCTCGTAATAGTAATCAGCTATACCAAGCTCTTTTGCTATGCTTTGAACGATACTTTTTTTGTCTCCACTTGCTATTACAGGCTTTATATTATACTGTTTAAATCTATCAACTATCTCAGCAGCATTCTCTCTTAGGGAGTCCTTCATAATGACATAACCTTCAAATTTATTATCAAATCCTAAGGCAAAATAACTGAACTCAGATTTTAAAAGATAATCTTCATCAGTATCATTAATATTTATACCATTTTCTTTTAAAAAGTTTATATTTCCTATAACAGCTTTTTTATCATCAATCTTACATACAATTCCTTTTCCTGCTATTTCATTAAAATCAGAAGCATCTCCCGGCTTGATATCTTTGTAAAATCTTACAAAGTTATCAGCAAGTATATGTGAGCTTTTTGTAAAGGCTGATTTAAGCATATATAAAAATTTATCTTTATCCATAATTGATTTGATTTCCACCGGCTCTAACTCACCCTTTGTAAGAGTTCCTGTTTTATCAAATATAACAAGATTTATGTCCTTTATTTCATTGATTGCATCAGGATTGTTTATTATAAAACCACTTTTTGATGCTCTTGTAAAGCCTATAAATAAAGCTATTGGAACGCTGAGTCCCATAGCACATGGACATGCAACTATGAGAACTGATGATAAAGCAAGGAGTGCCATATTAAGCCCATCATGGAGGTACCAGAATACGGCAAAGGATAATGATATAATCAATATGCTTGGAACAAAATATTTTGTTATTCTATCAACTTGGTTTGAAACTTTTGTTTTTTTTATCTGTGAATCCCTTACAAGTCCAACAATCTGCATAAATAATGTGTCTTTTGCCGTTTTTTCTACCCTTGCTTCAATAAATCCCTGTGTGTTTATTGTTGTAGCATAAAGTATATCACCTCTTTTTTTAAAAACTGGATTGCTTTCACCTGTAAACGTGGATTCATCAACATATGTCTCACCATTTATAACTGTAGAATCGCAGGGAATTTGTTCCCCCTTTTTTATTACAATGATATCACCAATATTTATGTTTTCAACTGAAACTCTTTCTACCTCGCCATCCTTTAAAACATTTGCAAATTTAGGATACATTTTTAACATGGCTGATGCAGTACTTGTTGCCTTCTCTCTGACGAACAGTTCTAGATATCTTCCAAAGTTTATGAACGCTATAAGCATAGCTAACTCATGCCAGTGTGGTTCCATCTGATTAACAGCATCAGGATAAAAAAAAGCAATTGAGTTGAATATCAATGAAACAGTCGTTGATATGCTTACCAGACTATTCATATCAAATGTAAAGTTCTTTATTGAATATAAAAAACCCTTGTGATAATGGCCTGCACAGTATGCCCAGATAAAAATCCCTATTAAAAATGATGCAAGGCCATTGATGTAAAAGTATTTAGCATAAAAGAGAATTATTGCTGATACCAGTGATAGTATAAACTTTAAAAACAAAGTATTTTTTTCAGCATTATTTTTTTTATCATAAAAACTTTCATTTAAAACATCTTCCTCTATTTGTATGGAGGGAGTATACCCGAGTGATTTTATCCTGTCAATTATTTTATTTGCAGTTACGGCATCTGTATCATATTCAATTGAAACAATTTTTGAAACAAGATAAACGTTTACCCTGTTGACCCCACCCATTTTTGAGAGAGAGTCAGTGATTATCTGCGAACAGCTCGCACAGTGTATATCTTCAACATAGATAACAAGTTTTTTTGTGTTCATATACCAATTCTTTCTCTAAGCCATATGCTTTCAAGTGTTGAAACAGAAGTAAAACTCGTGGGATATGCGTTTTTGAGAGCATTATCAAGCGATAGATTTCTCTTGAGTCCATCAAGAAATATATAAAATTTAAAACTTCCCTCCCTGCTTATCATGAACTTAATGATATCAGAAGATTCTGCATAGTATTTTTTCACATCATCATTGGATGTCTCTTTTTTAGGAATAAATGATATAAGATTTGTAAATCTGTAAGGCGATGGAATTACTTTGGTTCTAAAAATATTTTCATACTCAATATCTACATCTGATGATGCTTTTCTTTCCTCATATGTAGCAAGTCCTTCAGAAAGCCAACTATAAAAATAAATATTTTCCCCTATAAACTCATTGAGTATGAGGTGAGTTATCTCATGGGCAAGTGTGGAATCAATGGTTGGTGATATATAGGTTTCTATAATGTTATCCTTGATAAAACCGCCGCTCCAATCAAAAGAACCAGTCCTTGTTAAAAATGTATTTTTATCCTTATGAATTATTATTCTGTATGGATGTGCAGGAACAAATGAAAAAAGGTTTGTATCCATCATAATATTGTAATAGAATCTTTCAGCAAGAGATGAGTAGTATTTTAAATCAATATCAGATGGAGCATTGATTATAAAATGGGCTGATTCCATATAGACATAATCTGGATATTTAGAATAAAATAATTCAGTGGTTGGCCTTATGACCTCAACATTTGAACATGAGCAAAAACACAGCAATGATATAATTATAAGTTTTTTCATTGTAATATTATAATTCCCTGATTTATTTTAATACTCTTGATTTTTAATGGAATTGAATACTGATTTGAATTTAATTTGAAGTTAAGAAAATTACATATAAATTTTGGCATTGTTATAATTCCATATTTGAAATAATTAACCTTAAATTTTATATCGCTGTCTTTTATATCAATGTTTCCATACACAGTCAGCTCAGCACCCATAATCTGAGAATTAAGCTTTATCAGATCATCAATAAATTCTATTGATAGTTTGTCATTGAATTTATCTTCTACAAATCTTGTTAATGAAAAATCTGAAATTTTAGAATCAAGAATCTCTGCTGAGGAAAAGCCTGTAATAAAATCTGGGGAATTTTTTGAAAATTGGAAGTCATTAATCTTTAATTTCAGACCATATATATCTATTCCTTTAAAATTTGCATAGTTGGATTTTATAATTGCATAATCGGCTGTTCCTGTTTCTTTATCATAATTATTGATTAAAACTATGTTATTATCAAGAGTAAGTTCTCCAATTTTAATATGAGGTACAATATATTCACTTAAAATATTTTCTTCTGCATTAAAATTAATTGACCTTTTTTTCATAATATAAAGTTCTTTAATGGTTGAAATCTCATAAAACATGTTTTTATCTATAAGATTAATATTATTTTTATCAATTATGATGTAATCAAAAAAGTTGGATACATGAGGGTTAAGATCTACAAATATAAGATTATCAAGTTTGTAATTTGTTTTAATAGAATTAAATGTATAAAAATTTATATACTGGTTTTCGGTATAAACCCCAGCCAGTTTAATTCTGTTATCATTTTTATCTGTAGCGTTGCTTATAATATTATCAATACCTGATTCCTCTTTGAGTGAAAGCATAATAGCGTTAATGTTTTTCTTTTCAGCATAGGTGTTTTCGACTCCGAATAATTTATATCCATCTATTGTTAAAGGATTAAAAATAAAAATTCCTTCTGTGATCATTATCAGAGCTGTGAGATATATATAATATTTTCTTACAATCAAAGGGATCATTATGACCCCTCCTGCTACAAGCGGTATAATAGCAGGATAAAGATTTTGCTCGTTTATAAAAGGGATAAATGAGAATATAACAAGGGGATATAACAACCATTTGATAAGTGTTTTTTTATTGTTGTAAATCATATACCTTGCAAAGCAGAGCCATATAAAAAACAAAAGCAGGATTATAAAATAAATCATTCCTGTTGAGTTTATAATGCTTTTTAAGTAAAAACCCAAGTTCCAAAATCCTGAAAAATGCATCCCACCGATAATATATTTAAAAATTCCAAGGGTTAAAAATCTTAAATAAAATATGAGAGATATAACAATACATGGAACTGTTATCCATATCAGAAGATATGCATAAACACTTGTTATTAAAAAATTTATGAAACCGAGTATGGGAAGAACATATAAAATATAAAATTTATCTGTTAAAAAACCCAAAGAAAAAACAATGATAAGTGCTGGTATATAGCTGGTTTTCTCAAAATCCTTTGTTTTTATATAAAGGTAGTAGCTCCATGAGACCACTGTCATTGTCATAAGTACAGGTGAAAAATTTCTGGTGATTTCAAAGAGAAATGGCATTGATAGCATTGTCAAAACACCTGTTATGGCAGTGTTTTTGTTCCTTGTTTCAATCAATATCAGATAGATTGAAATGGAAAGTATCAATACAAGAATTGAGTTAACAAAAAATATGGAATAAGATGGGCCAAACAGCTTTATTACAGGAATATACAAAAGGTAATATAATGGCATATCAAAGTTTATTGAGGTTATATCAGAATAGCTTATAATGCTTGATATGCTTGATGTTATGTATGTTTTTACATATTCTAATGATTTTAGGTCATTGAATGAAAGTATATCACCATTCCTCGAAAAATATATAAAGTTCAAAGATATGTATGTAAATATGATTAGAAAAAAATAAAGCCAGTACCTGTAATCTATTTTCTCTGATGGCTTATACTTGTTCTCATTCTCAAACAAAACACTTTCAACAGCAATCCTGTTTGCAAGAAATCTTTTTTTCAGGTTTTCAAAAAAAGTTTGTTTGTTTTCCTCAGGCATATTGGATTATTTTTTTATATTTAATTTACGGATTTTATTTTTATATATATCAATTGTCTTGTTGTCTATCTCTAATGCCATGTCATAATATTTTCTGGCATTGCTTTTATCGTTTAAAGCAAAATATATATCACCTGCATAATAAAGATATTCTGAATTCGGCACTCCTGCAATTTTAATTGCTCTGTTCATATCATCTGATGCCTCAGATAATCGGTTTAACCTTACCTCTATCCTTGCCTTTAAATAGTAATAAGTATGACTTTCCTTAATTGCCAATGCCTTTGAAATGTCATCCAACGCACTCTGTGGATCAGTTTCGAACTCAATCTTAGCCAGCTGATAATATATTGTATCAGTTGGATTTTTTTGGATAATAGTTTTCAAATCTGATATAGCATTTGAATATTCGGAGAGATTATAGTATGACATAGCCCTGTAATAATATGCAATATCTTTTGGTGATATGGATATGGCCTTTGAAAAGTCATTAATAGCATCCTGATATTTTTTTGTATAGAAATATATCAATCCCCTGTTATAATATGCATAATAGTAATCCGGATTTATCTCAATGGCCTTGTTAACAAAATAAAGTGCATCCTGATACATTGAGCTTTCTATATAAATAGATGCCAAGTTGTTGTAGGCTGGAAGATATTTGGAGTTTGTATCAATAGCCTTTGAATAGTCTTCTATGGCCTTATTCTTATCTCCAAGTCTTTCATATGTGAGTCCTCTTGAAACAAGTGCCTCTGCAAAATCAGGTTTTCTCAAAATTGCTTTGGAATACATATCAATGGCCTTATAATAGTCACCTGAAGCAAAAAAAGAATTCCCCCTTTTATAATAGTAATCAGGATTATTGGAACAGGATACTACAAAAAAACCTAAAATTATTATCAGTTTACGCATTTCTCCTCCCTTAGACTTGAAAAAAGTATGAGAACAGCACCAACTGTGATTGAAAAATCTGCAATATTAAATATTGCAGGGAAAAAACTTAAATCTATAAAGTCAACAACATAATTGTATTTTATCCTGTCAACTAAATTTCCTAAAGCTCCTCCTATTACAAAATTTATTCCTATAAATGAATAGCTATCCTTAAATTTTCTTCTTATAAAAAACAAAAATAGGAGCAGTACTGTGTTGAACAGAAGGAAGAAAACGTTATGTCCCTTCATAAAACCAAAAGCTATTCCTGTGTTACGGGTATATTCAAATCTGAGAAGATTTCCTATAACAGAACAGTGATGAAGTGATAGATTGTTTAAAAGAACAAACTTGGTTAAACGATCAACAAAAAAAACAAGAATAATTACAGCAAGACCTGTTATTTCTCTTTTATCTTTAACCATTATTAGAATTTTTTTTCATTGCTGATGCACACTTCAAACAGAGTTCTGGATATCTGTCGTCTTTGCCTATATCCACACTCCACTGCCAGCAACGTGGACACTTCTTACCATCAGCTTTTATGACCTCTATCCTAAGATCTCCCTGAGATCTTTTTACCTCAGCCTGTGATACTATACAGCTCACAGTTATATCATTTAGATTTTTTTCTATAAAATTATAATCGTCATCTCCTGCACTAAAAATAATTTTTGCTTCAAGAGACGATCCAACAAGACCGTTCTTTCTTGCATTTTCTATCTCCTTTAATGCTGAGCTCCTTATGGATATAATTTTATCCCACTTTGATGAAAGCATGTCATCCTTGTATTCAATGTTTATTTCGCTCATGTCATTTAAAAATACGCTTTCAGAGATATTGCCATCAACCTCTTTTTTAAATGTCTGCCAAGCCTCTTCTGATGTAAAAGAAAGCACTGGGGATGTCATAACAAGAAGGGATCTGAGTATTTCATACATAGCGCTTTGAGCTGAACGTCTTTCCAGTGAATCAAAAGGCATTGTATATAGCCTGTCCTTTAAGACATCAAGATAAAATGATGAGAGTTCTATTATACAGAAGTCGCTTATTGCCTTTATTGCTTTTCTGTATTCAAAATCTCTGTAACTTTCCAATACTCCTTTATTTAGTGCAGAAAGCTTTATAAGCATATATCTATCTATCTCAAGCATATCAGCGTATGAAATCTTTTTCTGAGGCTTAAAATCATTAAGATTGCCTAAAAGGTATCTGAATGTATTCCTTATTTTTCTGTACATATCAATTGGTACTGCAAGAAGCTTATCAGAAATTCTGACATCCTCATTCCAGTTAGAAAGTGCAACCCATAACCTAAGTATCTCAGCTCCATATTTTTTTATAACATCATCTGGTGATACAACATTACCAAGTGATTTATGCATTGCCTTACCATTTTCATCAAGGACAAAGCCATGGGTTAAAACAGTTTTATACGGTGCAGTTGAGTTGAGAGCCACCGATGGTATCAATGATGTTTGAAACCATCCCCTGTGTTGGTCTGAACCCTCAAGATAGAGATCAACAGGATATATATTCTCTCTGTTCTTGCATACTGAATACCATGAAATTCCAGAATCAAGCCAGACATCAAGTATATCCTTTTCCTTTTCAAAATCAGACGATCCACACTCACATCTGTATGATGAAGGAATGATCTCCTTTATCGGGAGTGAGAACCAGAAGTCACTTCCATCCCTTTCTATCCTTTTCTGTATATCATTTAAAACAGTGAAATCCTTCTGAAGCTTACCACACTTTTTACAGTAAAAAGCTATTATTGGTGTCCCCCAGTAACGCTGTCTTGAAAGACACCAATCAGGTCTCATTCTTATCATTGATGATATCCTTTCATAACCTGACTCTGGAATCCATCTAACACCCTTTGCTAAATCCAATAACTTATCTCTTAGTGAGTGTTTGTCAATCTTTAAAAACCACTGTTCTGTCGCTCTAAATATAATAGGCTTTTTACATCTCCAGCAGTGAGGGTAGCTGTGATTTATGCTTCCCTTAGCAAGGAGAAGATTTTTATTCTTTAACATATCTATTATCTCATCATTTGCATCAAAGACAAATTTTCCTTCGAGCATCGTAACATCATCACTGAACTTGCCATCCTCCCTGACAGGACAGAATATATCAATATTCCACTTCTTGCCTGCAAAGTAATCATCCTCACCATGGCCTGGAGCTATGTGAACTATCCCACTTCCAGTTGTCATATCCACAAAATCAGTTGCTATAATCTTTCTGTTATATCTATATTTTTCTTTTAAAAGATTGACGAATGGTGCCTCATACTCAATCCCAATGAGTTTTTCGCCATGGATGCTGTAAACTTTTTCAGCAGATATTCCTGATGATTTCAAAAAATATTCAAGCAACTTATCAGCCACCAGAAGATGCTCATCTCCAAATCTTAATACGGCATACATCTCATTTTTATTTACAGCAGCAGCCATATTTGCTGGAAGCGTCCATGGAGTTGTAGTCCATATAACAATTGATAAATTTTTAAAATTTTCAAGCTCTCTTATGGATTTTTTAATGTTAAACTTTACAAATACGGTATGTGAAACTTTGTCGTTGTACTCCACCTCAGCATCAGCAAGTGCAGTTTCACAGATAGGGCACCATGATATGGTCTTTTTATCCCTTTCTATATAACCTTTTTCCATAAGCTCCAAAAATGCCTTGACGACAGTTGCCTCATAATCCTTAGACATTGTTATGTATGGATGTTCCCAGTCTGCGAAAACACCAAGTCTTTTAAACTCATTCCTCTGGATATCAACAAACTTTTGGGCAAATTCTCTTGCCTTTTTTCTAAAATCTGCGATATCAGTTATATGCCTCTTTGATATCTTTAATTCCTTCAAAAGCTGTTGCTCTATAGGGAGTCCATGGCAATCCCAGCCAGGAATGTAAGGTGTTCTGTAGCCCATTATTGAGTGAGACTTTATAACAAAGTCCTTTAATATCTTATTAAGTGAATGTCCTGTGTGGATATGACCATTAGCATATGGCGGCCCATCGTGGAGAAAAAATGTCTTTGAATTTTCATTTCTTTTCAATATCTCAAAATATATATCTTTCTCATTCCAAAATTTTATAATCTCAGGCTCTTTGTTTACAAGATTTGCCTTCATAGAAAATGAAGTTTTAGGTAAAAAAACCGTGTTTGAATAAGATTTTTTTTCTGTGTTTTCCATAAATATTTCTCCAGTAGTAATATATATAATTATATCAAATTAGATTGTGATATTTGTTTTAAAAGATTTGGTTTAAATTTTTAAACTTTATCAGAGTGATTTATTTAGAGTTTTTTGAATTTATTGCCATTTTTACCTGTTGTCTTATGACATCAATTCCACATGGTTTTTTTAAAAATGATTTAACATTTTTTTCAACCTTGAAGATCATCTCTGTTGATGGATCAAAATGGCTTGCTGTAAAAACTATGACAGGAATATCCATAGTTTCATCATCAGAGAGTAAAAGCCTGAGCATTTCAAGCCCTGAGATATTTGGCATCATAACGTCCATTATAATGACATTAGGTTTTTCCTTCTTAGCAAGATCTATTCCTTCTCTTCCATCTGAGGCAGAAATTATATCATAATCAGTTTCAAGCGACATCTTAACTATCTCTATCATAGAAGGATTGTCATCCACAATCAAAACCTTTTGTTTATTATCCATAATCACCCCATATCTCTCTTAGAAAGTAAAAATCCTTAGCACCAGCAATGGGCAAGGAGGGATTTGCCTACAAATAAATTTCTGCTGAAATTTTTCGCAGGCCGCTCCTCGTCGCCTTCGCTCCTGCGGACTTTCAAATCCCGCGTCCCGATTTACATCGGGACTTAGCACCAGCAATGGGCAAGGAGGGATTTGAACCCACACCCCGTGACCGGGACAGGTTTTTGAGACCTGCGCGTCTACCAGTTCCGCCACTTGCCCGAGCCTTATCAGAAACAAAAATTATCGACTTACCAAAAAGCTTATTATAAGATATATATTAACAAAAATATAGTTATTTGTTCAAATTATAAATTTATAATCCTGTAATAAATTATTCCTAATAGCTCGTGTAAATATTTGTTTTGGTTGTAATAGCTGTTTGGTAGAAAATCCATAAAGCCCATATTACCATTGCAGATATATGATGATGGATAGTATGAAACATCGTTAAACCCAGCCTTTTTAAGGAGATATATGCTCCTCGGTATATGTATAGCTTCAGTTATTATGATAGGTTTCTTAAAGTTGTTTTGATCTGATATCATTTTTGAGTAAATAGCATTTTGATATGTATCCATAGATTTGTTCTCCAAAAATATATCTTTTGCATTTACTCCGAGTGAAATAAGAATTTTTTTAGATATATCGGCATCAGATGCATAATTATCTATTATTCCCCCTGTCACGATAAGAGGAAGGTATGTTTTTCTGTGTATCTGATATGCCTTGAAGAGCCTTGAGTTAGATTGTTCTGAAAGTGATTCGCATCCTGTCAGAGTATCTGATAAAGATGTGTTGCCTGCACTTAAAACTACTATGACATCACCATCTATTTTTGCTGTTGCGTTTATCTTTCTTTCGCTTCTACATATCAAGTAGTTAAAAAAGAAATCTATCGAAGTGATATAAACAATAACGGCAATCATCAAAAAGATCTTAAAATTTTTTTTATTCTTTTTTATCAAATAATAAACTGATAAAAAAATGCTTAAAGATATAAAAAGTCCTGGGAATGTTAGAAACGATGAAATAATCTTTTTTAGTTCAAACATAAATTATTATGTAAAGAGATGATAGATATAGAAGTGATATCGCGTATGAGTAGTATGTTTTTGAAAAAAACAGTGTTAAAAAGCTAAAAAGCAGAATTGATGTCGTTAAATTAGTAATTCCCATTGTTGAGATATATGATATAGCAACAATTAAAAATGAAAAGCAAAAGACTGCAAAGGCAATATTAAATATCAGATTTAATGAAAGTTTGCCATTTATATCAATCATCTTATCGCCAAATAATTCATATGTATAGAATATGCCAATTGGAATCATGAGGACAAAAGCATCAAATATATCAGAGTATCCATAGTATCTGTTCATAGAATCATATGCAAAGATGAATGATAGATAAAATAAAATAATAATAAATAGCAGTGAAAGTTTTAATGAATATAAATTAAATTCAAGTTCCTTGTCGCTATCAATATCTTTGATTTTTAAAATAAAATTAAACTGAACAGTCTTTAAATAATTAAATATCACAGGAAGAGTGGATGCTGTCAAAAATCCAAAAAACAAATGATAATCCATACCTTCAGATTTAAACAATCTTGATATAAATTTTATTATTACGGCGAGTATGAATAGTTTTAATGTCTGATATGATGATGATTTCTCTTTTCCAATAGTGAATATATATATGACTATAAAAAAAAGTATATGTGATATATATAAAATCATATCAATATGATGGATGGTGAAGGCAAGAAGGGAAATGATTATGTATGAGATAATAAAAATTATATTGTTTCTGATAGCCTCGTTCTTTATTGAAGCAATCTTATCTTTCATTAAAGAATTGATTAAATATGAGAATATAAATGATGTATAAATAAGGATTAAAAGTTTTATCTGGTTGATATTAGCAAATTTAATAAAGAGGAGTGAGGATGAAGCTATCATTACCGAAAAATACGATAGATTTATATGATTTATTATCTTTTTTGATTTTGCTGCTTTACATATATAAACAGAAAATGCTGAGAAAATCATCCCTGCAAAGATCATACCATAATCTATTGAGTTAGAAAATATTAAATATAAAAGATAGAAAATAAAATTTGTAAATAAATAGATTAATAGCTTTATGCTTTCAAATATATTTTTGATGTAAAGTTTGTTCTCATCCTGATAGTGTTGTATTACAAAGTAATCCACTCGAATATCAATGAGGACTAAAAAAAGTGAAAATATATTTCCACAGATAAAACCAAAGGCTGCCTTTCTGCTTATTAAAAAAACAGGGATTAAAAAAAGGATGTGTATTATTAATAATGGTTTTATATCATCATAGTAGAGCCTTTGAATGATTCTTCCTGTATTATTTTTTTGATATTTATTTATTCCCTTGAAATTGAATATAAAAAAGATAGACAATAAAACAATTGCAGCTAAAATAATATATATCATTCAAACCTGTATAAATGTCTTTAATCTTCTTTAATTCTCATCTTATAAAAGCTTCTCCATACAAAAATAACAGATATTATGAAGAATATTATAAAAGCAGTTATTCTTACATTTGTTGATAGCTCTATTGCAAGCTCAACTGCTAAAAGACCAAATAATGTGGTGAATTTTATTATAGGATTCATTGAAACAGATGCTGTGTCCTTAAATGGATCTCCAACAGTATCACCGACAACCGTTGCATCATGTAAGGCTGTTCCTTTCATATCAAGCTCTGTCTCAACAAGTTTCTTTGCATTATCCCATGCGCCGCCAGCGTTTGCCATAAATATAGCCTGATAAAGACCGAAGAGGGCTATTGATATGAGGTATCCTATGAAAAGATAATGGTTTAAACAAGCAAAGGCGAGGGTTGCAAAAAATACTGCTATAAATATATTAAACATTCCCTTTTGAGCGTACTGTGTGCATATCTCAACAACTTTTTTAGAATCACTAACGCTTGCCTTTGTTACCCCTTCCAGTTTAATATTGTTCTTTATGAACTCTGTTGCTCTATAAGCTCCGGTGGTAACCGCCTGATTTGATGCACCGCTGAACCAGTATATCATTGCACCACCGAGTATTATCCCTAAAAGAAAGAGCGGATTTAATATTGAAAGACCCTCAATAGCACTCGCATCACCATATTTAATTCTTAAAACCTGTATTATTGAGAATATCAGTGTTGTTGCACCCACAACAGCTGTACCTATCAAAACAGGCTTTGCGGTTGCTTTAAAGGTATTACCTGCTCCATCATTTTCTTCAAGATAATTCTTGGCATTGAAATCAGGATCAAAGCCAAACTCTTTTTTTATATCTTCTTTTACACCCGGGATAGTTTCTATCGTTGAAAGTTCAAATATGGACTGTGCGTTATCTGTGACAGGACCATATGAGTCCACAGCAATTGTAACTGGTCCCATACCGAGAAAACCAAACGCAACAAGTCCAAAGGCAAAGATCGCAGGATTTATCATTATAACGCTTAGACCGAATGATGATACATAATATGCAATACCCATCAATAAAACTATGATCATACCAAGCCAGTATGCTGAAAAGTTGCCTGCCACAAATCCTGAAAGTATATTAAGAGATGCTCCACCCTCCTTAGAAGCATTTAAAACCTCTTTTACATGCTTTGATTTTGTTGATGTAAATATCTTGACAAACTCAGGTATTATCGCTGCAGCAAGGGTTCCACATGTTATTATTGTTGCAAGCTTATACCAGTATGTTGTATCACCGTTTATGCATGGTATTATAAGGTAGCTCAGCAAATAAGTCATTGCTATTGATATTATTGATGTAATCCATACAAGTGATGTTAGCGGTGTTTCAAAGTTAAACTTTTTTTCATTTTGATACTTTGCCTTAAAATAAGTCTTGTTTAGCCAGTATGAGACAATGCTTGTTACAATCATAGCAACACGCATCACAAATATCCATACCAGAAGCTGTATCTGTATAACAGGATCTTTTATTGCTAAAACTATAAAGGTTATAAGCGCTACGCCTGTAACCCCATACGTTTCAAAACCGTCAGCTGTAGGTCCAACAGAGTCTCCTGCATTATCTCCGGTGCAGTCTGCTATAACACCAGGGTTTCTTGCATCATCCTCCTTTATTTTAAAAACTATCTTCATAAGATCAGAGCCGATGTCTGCAATCTTAGTAAATATGCCACCAGCTATTCTGAGCGCTGCAGCACCGAGAGATTCTCCTATAGCAAATCCTATAAAACATGGTCCAGAGTATTCTCCAGGAATAAAAAGCAGTATGAAAAGCATTATTATAAGCTCAATACTTATTAGCACAGTTCCTATGCTTATTCCAGAACTAAGAGGTATATCCATAGCAGGATATGGATAACCCTTCAACACTGAAAAAGCTGTTCTTGAGTTTGCATATGTGTTTAACCTCATACCAAACCATGCCACACTGTATGAACCAAGTATTCCAATTACGCTAAAAAGAAGTATTATGAAAAGTTTACCCGCAGTAAAGTTTAAAAGATATCCAAAATAAAAAAGTATTATCACTGCGATAAAAACCCACAATATAAAAAGAAATTTTCCCTGAGTAAATAAATATGTTTTGCAGGTCTCATATATAAGCTCTGAAACCTCAAGCATTGATCTGTGAACAGGTAATTTTTTAACTTTTGAAAAGTGATAAAGCCCAAAAACTATACCGAGCACGCATACGAGTATCCCCCAGACAAGAAGACTGTGGCCATTAAACGAACCAAAGCTGACATTTCTGAGATCAGGTATAACAAGGTTGGCCTCACTTGCCCATGAATTAGAAGCTATAGATAATAAAAGTAAAATAATCTTCATCACTCCTCCTAATACTAAAACTTTATAAATATAATATATAAAATTTTTAGCGATACTCAAAACAAAATTTATAAAAAAAAGGGCAGTTGTTTTTTTTTAGCAACTGCCCTGATTTTATACAGCTTTTCTAATTATTAATGTCCTGCTGTAGTTGTAGCTGGAGCTTCGTTTGCTGTCTTAGGATCTACCTGTGACTTTTTCATTGTTTTCTCTTCTGATTCTTTCTTCATTTCTTTTTTTTCTGCTTTTGCTTTTTTGTGTTCTTCTGGCTTTGCAAACTTAACTTGCTTTATATCAGGTGATTCAATGCTTCCAACATATTTTATCATAACCTTATCACCCTTTGCCACATCCTTTAAGGTTACTTCTTTTCCATTCATAATCATCTTAACATCAGGGGTAAGTGTAAAAGTATGCATCACTTCTTCTTTTACATCCTTTCCTTTTTTCATATCCTTTACAACAATTGTGTTGTTGTCAAGATTTACTGAATCAAGGATTCCCTTGTAGTTTTTTACAGCAACCTTTTTTTCTTTTTTCATCTCTTTCTTAGCCACTGGCTGATCCTTTTTTTGTGTATCAACAGTGGGCGTATTTGTGTTTGTAGCAGGGGTAGTATTGCTCTGCTGGGCAAAAGCTATCCCGCTTGTCATTACAGCTGTAACTGCAACTATTAACATCTTTTTCATTAGTCCTCCTTTATTTGACTAAATCGCGATCTTAAAATATTGATTTTTTAAATATAATGAGAATTTAATATATAATTGGTGGGGCTCTCATTCTTGATAGTTCTAATAACACTGGTTTAAAATAAAACACTGCTATAGAAACTAAAAAATAAAAGACTATATTTTTATTAAAATAAAGCGATGAATATGATATAAGTAAGTTGTATGAATGAAAATCTGATGAATGATCGAGAAAAGACGAATCAGCAAGTTCAGTATCAGAGTCAAAAAATGAACAAAGGTAAAAGCTGTTTGTTTGATTTAATATTAAAAAATTATAAAAAGAAAAAGACAAAAGAACAAGAAACAACAATCCTAAAAAACTGTTAAGCTTCTTACTCATAATAATAATGATACAATATTAAAAAGTCAAATCAAAAACTTTATTTTAAAAGTTAACTTATACTTCTTTGCAAATGTATCTTAAATCTCGTTATTGGATTAACAAATGAAATATAATTAAAATAATCTCCGACCAAAGTTGCAACTAAACCAAGAATTGTTATTGTCATATTTTCCATTATCCCTTTTTCAATCTTTCGATTTCTTCCTTTATCTCACCAATTACTTTGGGATTATGGATTATTTTATTTTTGCCTTCAGTTATTGAAATAATATAAAATACTTTTCCACCAAATTTTGAGGTAAAGTTTTCATGCGTCTTTTTTTGTTATTCTCTTTCATTGATTATCTGGGTAATGTATTCGTAACCCGCTGGTTTTTTAATTTAGATTGCAGAAACTCGGTTGCCTCATTCAGCATTTCATTTTTTACTTTAACCCCAATCAATTTGACTACCAAACCATTACTTAGCAATACTTTTCCTGGATTTATAACTTGTTTTACAGAATGCAAATCAATTCTTTCGCTGTTTGTAGAATCAATTTTTGAGCCAAATTTTAATTTTTTGGGGTCAATTTTCCTGCTAAATTTTATTAAATCCTTAAAAATATAAGGTAATTTTAAAATTTCGCTTTTATAATTTATGCTTTCATCTTTTTGTTCGATAATTTCAAATGTCGCACCTTTGAATAATTCATCCCTGCCTGCCGAAGTCGCTCCGACGCAGGCAGGCCTGCCTGCGTCGGAGCCTATTTTTTCTTTTATTATCGGTAGGAATTCTTTGTTTATTTCATTAAATCAGTAAGACCTTTTTTCTTTGGATATTTATTTATATTTTCAGATATAACGCTTTTATTGTTTACCATAAGCCCGTATTAGATGAAATACTTTTGAATCTTTATTATCTTTACCAACAACTTCCATATATAATTCGTTTATCCTTTTATCTACGATCTTCTTTTAATTCTTCATATCGTAAGTGTCCATAATATATTGGATTTTTTATGATCTAAAAAAGTTATTTTATCACAACCTTTGTTGGTGGCTTAACCAGTGATTTAAACTTTTCAGCATTTTCCTTTGTTCCAACAATATCTCCCCAGTGTATAGGGATTGCTATATCAGGCTTTATTGTATTTATAAAATCTGCTGCTTCAATTTCTGTCATAGTATATGTTCCACCAATAGGGATTATAGCTACGTTAACTGAGAGTTGCCTCATCTCATTTGTAAAATCTGTATCACCACTTATATAAATTTTAGTATCTAAATAATCAATTATAAAACCCATCCAGTTATTTTTTTTGAGATGAAAATCTTTATTTATATTATATGCAGGAAATGCCTTTATTTTTATGTCCCCATTTATTATATCCCCATAAGGTTCTACAAGTTGTTTATTCTTAAGAGATGTTTTTGATATAACCTCTTTACAGGAATATATATATGTTTTTGGTGTAGATATTTTCTGGATATCGTTTTCACTGTAATGGTCGTAGTGTGGATGAGTTATTAGTATTATATCCGCCTTATCATCAAAATTTTTTAGTTTCCACGGATCAATAAATATATTTTTCCCATCGGCTTTTATCATCATAGACGAATGACCTAACCATATTATTGCTTTTTCTATATCTTCTCTCATCATATACCTCCATGTAGGGGCATGAGATTAAATTTTAAAAAGGTATCTTGCTCCAGCTCCAATATATAGCTCAGCTTCGCTTCCCTTAAGCAGTTTTAAGGCAGGTGTTATTTCAAAAAAGACTTCTATATTTTCCTCCTGAAATATATATTTAAGGCCAAGTGGAAGTCTTACTGCAATTTCTACCCCATCATCAAATATCAAACCGCTTCCAATCCCATAGTAATACGGAAGATTTAATATGTCATCTTTGCTTTCTTTTATATATGTTTTGTTAAATGTCCAATCTCCAAATATTGATAGTTTACTGTCACCCTCAGTACGCCATGAGATGAGCGAGTTTATAGAATTATTATTCTTTATCATATCATCGTTTTCATATTTTAATGATATTCCAGAAATATTTCCGAGCTCTATCCCAGCACCAACATTCTTTCCCCAGAATATTGATGGTGATAACAAAACAAAAAACATTATAATAATTCTTCTCATATAATTATTTTATATCAAATTTATTATGTTTTAACAATATAATTTTATATATGATAAAATATTATAAATTATGAATGAATTTAATCTTATAGCAACATTTACCGGTAGTCTTATAACAGCACTCATATTTGGGTTTATAGCAACGAGGATTCATTTATCGCCCATAGTCGGTTATTTAATTGCTGGTATTGCCGTCGGTCCCTTTACACCCGGATTTATTGCTGATAGAACCATAGCAAAGCAACTTGCTGATATAGGTGTTGTTTTGCTTATGTTTGGAATAGGTATAAAGTTTAATCTAAAAGAGCTTTTAAATGTTTGGAAGATTGCCATTCCCGGTGCCATTATTCAGAGCACACTCTCAACCATTCTTCTTGCTTTGCTTTTAAGATTTTTTGGATGGAGTTGGACATCAGGAATAGTGTTAGGACTTTCCATATCTGTTGCAAGTACTGTTGTGATGGCAACAGTTTTATCATCTCATTTTGATCTCAACACTCAGATAGGATATATTGCGATAGGCTGGACTGTTGTTGAGGATATAATAACAGTCCTGCTCCTGTTAGCTTTCCCAATGATATTTAAAGCTTCTGGTTCTAATAGCTATTCATCAGTGTTTATGGTAGCTGTATACAAAATATTTTCATTGTTTGTTATAATCTTTTTGCTCGGTAAATGGGTGATACCTTTCATACTTGAAAAAATTGCTATAACCCGTTCATCAGAGTTGTTTACACTTTCCGTGCTCGCACTTGCTTTGGGAGTAGGTTTTGGTACCTCTCACTTTTTTGGTATATCGATTGAGTTAGGTGCTTTTTTAGCAGGACTTGCTGTCGGGAGATCTGAGTTTGTAGCTAGAGCTGCTGCAGATGCTATGCCTATGAGAGATGCATTTGCTGTTATATTTTTTGTTTCAATTGGTATGCTTTTTGACATCAGGTCTATTATTTTATATCCAGGGATAACAATTGTAACGCTTCTTGTTATTATAATAGGAAAACCACTGATTGCTACACTTACAGCCAGAGTTCTTGGTAAGGATTTTTCAATTGCCATACCTGTTGGTGCTGCTTTTTCTCAGGTTGGTGAGTTTAGCTTCATACTTGGGTCCCTTGCATTGAATCTTGGTGTTTTGTCAAATGAGGGATGGAATGCTATTATAGCTGCTTCTATAATATCCATGGCTTTAAATCCTGCTATTTACTCAATTGCAAGAAGATATAGATTCTCTCATTTAAAATCAGTTTCGCAGGAGAAATCAGCTATAGTAGATCCTCAAAAATATATACTTGTTGGATATGGACCTGTTGGGCAGACAGTTTATTCAATTCTTAAAAATCATGGAGCAAGGATCAAAATAATAGAACTTAATTTTGAAACAGTTAAAAGATTGAAGAGAGAAGATTACGATATAATATACGGTGATGCTTTAAAACCGGGTGTCCTTGAAGAGGCAGGAGTAAATGATGCAGCAGGTCTTATTGTAACAACAGATATAGAATACTCTGATGAAATAGTGAGACGAGTTAAAAGTATAAATCCTGCTATAAATGTAATTGTTAGATGCGATCATCTAAAAGAGGTTGAATCACTTAAAAAAGCCGGAGCGGATGTCGTTGCTTGTGGTGAGGTAGAGGTTGCTGTTGCAATAGCTGAATCGCTCGAAGGCAGTCAAAATACACTTTCAATGTCAACACAGAGGGATGGTATAAGAGCAAGTCTTTACGGATATCCACCAAACAACTAAATGGGGTCACTGAAAAAGTTATCTGATTATTTAATCATCAAGATGTAAACAGATTCATCGAGATGTAAACGGACTTATTAGTTATTTAGAAAGAAGGATCATCAAGATGTAATCATCGAGATGAAAACTGATGTAATCAAGATCTAAACAGATTCATCAGTATGTAGACGGATTAAATACGCTGGTGAACCATGTTTAAATATGATGTGAATAAAATTATATAATTTAGTTATAGCTGTTTAATAATTTTAGGCATGAGAGGCGAGTATGAAAAAAATAGAGATATCAAATCCAGCTGAGCTGGCACCATATATAGATCATACACTGCTCAAAGCAAACGCTACGATAGCAGATATAAAAAAACTTTGTGATGAAGCCATAAAGTATCATTTTGCATCGGTGTGTATTAATCCATTCTATGTTTCACTTGCTTCAGGGATAGTGAAAGGAAGTGGTGTTAAGGTATGTACTGTGATAGGTTTTCCACTTGGTTCAAATACATCATTAACAAAAGTTGTTGAAGCAAGGGATGCAATAGCAGCTGGGGCTGATGAAATAGATATGGTGATAAACATACCTGCACTTAAATCAGGAGATTATACAACAGTTTTGATGGATATAGAAGCTATTAGAAAGGCTACAGAGGATAAGGTATTGAAGGTTATAATAGAGACAACATACCTCAAAGATGATGAAAAAATTAAAGCTTGTAATATGGCAAAAAAAGCTGGTGCTGATTTCGTTAAAACATCAACAGGCTTTGGGCCATCAGGAGCAACGGTTGAGGATGTAAAACTTATGAGAAAAACTGTTGGCCCTGATATGGGAGTAAAGGCATCAGGAGGAATAAGGGATTATAAAACAGCAGCAGATATGATTATGGCAGGTGCAACAAGGATTGGGGCGAGTGCAAGCGTTTCAATAGTATCTGGACAGAGTGCTGGGGAAGGAAAATACTGAATTTAGAGGTTGTAAACTCAATTTAAAATAAAATCTCTATCAATCTATTATTAATTTCATAATCTCATTATATTTTTTAGCGGTATTTTCTATAACACTCTCTGGTAATTTGGGAGGAGTTGATTTCCTGTCCCAGTCAGTTGATAGAAGATAGTTTCTGACAAACTGCTTGTCAAAGCTTATAGGTTCTTCACCAACATTATATGTCTTTCTATCCCAAAATCTTGAACTGTCAGGGGTTAATAGTTCATCTATCAGTATCAGTTCGTCACCAAGCATACCAAACTCAAGCTTTGTATCTGCAAGTATAATTCCTTTTTCTAAAAGATAGTTGTGAGCAAAGTTATAAATGTTTATAGATATATCTTTTATTTTTTTTGCAAGTTCGTTACCTATTTTTTTAGACATATAGTTGAATTCAATGTTCTCATCATGACCCTCATCAGCCTTGGTAGTTGGTGTAAATATTGGTTCATCCAGTTTTTGAGCATATCTTAAATTTTCTTTCAGCTTTATTCCGCATATCTCTCCGGTCTTTTGATACTCCTTCCAGCCACTTCCAACTATATAACCTCTTACAATACATTCAAAATCAATTCTTTTTGCTTTATGTGTAAGAACAGTTCTTTTAGAATACCACTCTGAAAGATTCAATGATGTTAGTTTTTTTATATCATCAATATTTCCAGTTATTATGTGATTTCTTATTATATTTTTTGTCTTATTAAACCAGAATAGCGATATCTGATTCAGAATCTCCCCCTTCCCATATATTTCAGATGGAAGAACAAAATCAAAAGCCGATATCCTGTCTGTTGAGACGATCAAGAGTTTATCATTATCAATGGAATAAACATCTCTTACCTTACCCTTATAAAGCTTAAAATCTTTTAATTCTTTCATATCCCTCCACTGTTTTATTCCCACTCAATTGTTGCAGGTGGTTTTGAGGTTATATCATATACAACCCTGTTTATTCCTTTTACCTCACCAACAATTCTTTTTGATATACTGTTCAATACATCATTGCTTACTCTTGACCAGTCAGCAGTCATACCATCAACACTGTCAACAAATCTTAAAGCCAAAACATTTTCATAGCTTCTCTCATCTCCCATAACACCAACTGACTTTATGGGAAGCAGAACACAAAAAGCCTGCCATATCTTGTTATAGTACCCTGATTTTTTAAGCTCATCTCTTAATATAAAGTCAGCCTTTTTTAGTATTTCAAGCCTTTCTTTACTCACCTCGCCAATTATTCTTATGGCAAGTCCAGGACCGGGAAATGGATGTTGAAAGAGAACATCATCAGGTATTCCTAATCTTTTACCAATATCCCTTACATCATCCTTGAAGAGAAACTTAAGAGGTTCAATGAGCTTAAATCCTAAATTTTTTGGCAATCCACCAACATTGTGATGACTTTTTATAACAGCTGATGGCCCTTTGACAGAAACAGATTCTATTATATCAGGGTACAGCGTTCCCTGTACAAGAAAACTTGCACCTTTGATCCTTTGAGCCTCTTTTTTAAACACATCTATGAATGCTTCTCCTATTATCTTTCTTTTAGTTTCGGGATCAGTTACACCTTTGAGCCTTTTTAAAAAAAGGGATGAAGCATCAACAATATCTATATCAAAATCAAACTGCTTTTTAAAAACATCCTCAATCCTTTCTCTGTCACCTGATCGTAAAAGTCCTGTATCAACAAAAACACACTTCAAATTTTTGCCTATAGCCTTGTGTGTGAGAAATGCTGCAACTGATGAGTCAACCCCACCTGATAGTGCACATATTGCTTTCATAGAACCAACAGACTCTGATATGTTTTTTACAGCTGTTTCTATAAAGTCATCATATTCAAACAAATTTTTTACACCACATATATTAAATGCAAAATTGCTTATTATTTTTTCACCATCTCTTGTGTGTTTTACCTCTGGATGAAACTGTATTGCATAGATTTTTTTAGTTTCTGATTCAAAGCCGCTTATTACACCATTTTCGGTTTTAGAATTTAAAACAAATCCATCAGGAAGTTTTAGAACCTCATCACCGTGGCTCATCCAGACGACTGTCCTTCTGTTTATTCCTTTAAAGAGTTTAGAGTTTTTAGCCAAATTTATTTCAGTGTGACCATATTCTCTCTTAACCCCAGCCTTTGTAACTCCACCATAATCAACTGCTATAAGCTGCATACCGTAGCATATAGCAAGCACAAAGACATCAGCATCTGAAATATTAAAACTCAATTTAGGAGAGTTTTTGTTGTAAACACTATCAGGTCCACCTGAAAGAATTATGCCTGATGGATTTTTCTCTTTTATCTCATTTAAAGAAGCGGTGTATGGAAGTATTTCACAAAAAACTTTTTTCTTTCTTAACTCTTTGGCTATAAGCTGTGTATACTGGCTCCCAAAATCAAGTATTAAAATGATATCAGTTTTCATATGACTCCACTGACTATGCTTTTTGCTTTTGCTGATCACTAACCACTATTTCTGCCTTCCCATACCAACTATCTGGGTTTTTTGCAAAAGCTTTCCCTCAGCCTTTATTGATGGTGCAATAATTATCTGTGCCATCTGCATTTCTCTTATGTTTCTTACACCCAGTGATCCCATAGATGTTTTAAGGGCACCAGCAAGGTTCTGCGTCCCATCATCTGTTTTGGCTGGACCTAAGAGTATCTCTTCAATTGTCCCAGTTATACCAACATTAACCCTTGTACCCCTCGGTAGATTCTCATGGGATGTTGCCATTCCCCAGTGATATCCCTTCCCAGGTGCTTCTATAGCCTTTGCAAAAGGTGAACCAATCATAACTGCATCAGCACCTGCTGCTATAGCCTTAGAAACATCTCCCCCTGTTATCATTCCGCCATCTGTTATTATAGGAACATATTTTCCTGTTTTTTTGTAATAAACCTCTTTTGCTGCCGCACAGTCAACTGTTGCTGTGATCTGTGGAACACCAATTCCTAAGACACCTCTTGTTGTGCATGCTGCACCAGGACCAACACCAACCATAACAGCAGCAGCTCCAACCTCCATAAAATCAAGGGCAACCTTATATGTTACACAGTTTCCTAAAACCACAGGTATTTCCATCATTTTAATAAATTTTTCTAAGTCGAGGGGTTGCTGTTTTGAAGAATAATATTTTTTCGTCAAAACTGTTGCTTGGACAAAATATATATCAGCCCCAGCATCCCTTGCAATAGGGCCGAACTTTGATGCATTTTGAGGCACAGAGCTCACAGCACAGTAAACTCTTCGCTTCTTTATTTCTTCAACACGTTTCGCAATAAGCTTTGGTTTTATTGGTTCTTTATAAATTTTCTGAAAAACTTCTGTTGCCTTATCATTTGGTGCATTGACAATCTCATTTACAGCCTCCTCTGGATTTTCATATCTTGTGTTTATACCATCAAGATTTAAAACAGCAAGTCCACCAACTTTATTGAATGCCTCAGCCATTTTAACATCAACAACTCCATCCATAGCAGAAGCAAGAAACGGTATCTTAAGCTTTATATTAGCAATGTTCATTGATATATCAACATCATCAGGGTCAACAGCCACATCCGAAGGCACCAGTGCCACATCATCAAAACCATAAGAATACCTTGCTTCTCTATTTCTTCCTATAAAATATGACATATATCCTCCTTAAAAGATAATAAACCATAAGCAGTTATCATTTTTTTATGCAAAGACAAGTAGCAGTTAAAGATATGTATATAAAAACAAGTCAGAAGAAAGTTAAAAGAAAACATTTATTATAAACATATTTACTGACTTCATCTTACAGATAACTGCTAAGACAATTAAACAAACAGTGACTTAATAATTATTCTACCATTATTTAAATTCTATTAAATTTTTAACCTAAAATACTTAAAGTATAAAAAAAGTTGATTATATATTATTCATTCCATACAATAAAACCCGGGATTGGAAGATCGGGTAGTTCCTTATGATATGGAAGAACCCTGACAGCGAAGTCATGCTTGCCGCTCTTATAGCACTTTATCTCAGTTGAATAAATATATCCATTTGAACCCTTATTAACACACTTCATCTCAAATGCTCTTCCATACTTAAATATTGACTCCCCATCAAGCGAACCTATTACTATCTCAACCTTCACATCATCAGGCAATATATCACCGAGCCATACAACAGCCCTGACCTCAAAGCTGTTCCCTGTTTTAAGCTCTGAGCTTGGTTTAAAATTATCTACAACAACTCTAATCTTATCAAAATTTTTATATACTCTATTCCACCATAATCCTACACTTTCCTTTATAACATTATGGTTTATAAGATGGTTGAAATGGTCGTTTGCTTTCACATAAAACTTTTGATAGTACTCTCTTAGCATCCTGTCAGTGTTGAAATATGGGACCAGCCTTGAAACTGAGTTTTTCATCATCTTTATCCATTTTCTCGGCAAACCATTTTCCTTGTCATAGTAGAGTGGGACCACAACCTTCTCAAGCAGATTATAAAGTGATTCAGATTCTACATAATCTCTTTCATCATCACTTTTGTATGTATCCACACCACCTATGGCCCAGCCTAACTCAGGTGAATATCCCTCATCCCACCATCCGTCAAGAACTGAAAGATTTAGCACCCCATTTATCGCTGCTTTCATACCACTTGTCCCGCTTGCTTCAAGAGGTCTTATCGGATTGTTAAGCCATACATCAACCCCCTGTATCATGTACCTTGCAACATTCATATTATAATCCTCAACAAAAACAATCCTTGACTTAAACCTCTTGTCAAGATTTAATGATGCAACCTGTTTTATAAGTTCTTTTCCTTGAGTATCAGCCTGATGTGCCTTGCCTGAAATAATAAATTGTACAGGCATTTTATCATTATTAACTATTTCTGCCAATCTTTCTAAATTCTTCATAAACAGATTTGCTCTTTTATATGTTGCAAATCTTCTTGCAAATCCAATTGTTAAATATTCAGGATTTAAAATATTTTGAATGTCTTTTATAACAGTTGAATCAGCACCAAGCCTTTTGTACTGTCTTATCATTCTATCCCTTATAAGCTTTATGAGCTTATTCTTTCTTATCATTTTTAATTCCCATAACTTTTCATCGGGTATGTTATGGATATTATTCCAGTTATAGTTTTCCACTATAGATGTATCATTTGCATTATCAAAAACATAACGGCAGTACTCCTCATGGTGTTCATGACTTATCCATGAACTTGTATGCACTCCATTGGTAACAAAATCTATTGGGATATCATAAAGTGGAAGATTGGACCAGACTTTGTGCCACATCTTTCTGCTTGTGTCCTGATGAAGCTTGCTCACAGCATTTGAATAAGCAGCAAGCCTTAAGGCAAGCACCGTCATACAAAAACCAAGTGAATTTTTTTCTTCCTTACCAAGTTCAAGAAAATCTGCAAAAGATATACCAAGCTCTGCTGAATAATTTTCAAAATATTTTTTTATAAGATTAAAGTCAAAATATTCATTGCCAGCCATAACAGGGGTGTGAGTCGTAAAAACGCTTGTTGCCCATACAGCTTTTTTTGCTTCATAAAAATTCAGTCCTTTTTCTTTCATAAGATCCCTTATCCTTTCAAGAAGCAAAAATGCTGAATGTCCCTCATTAACATGATATATCGTTGGTAGCAATCCCATTTCTTTCAATGCCCTGTATCCACCTACACCGAGTATTATCTCCTGTCTTATCCTGTTTTCCCTATCTCCACCATAAAGCTGTTCTGTTATTCCTCTTGCAGAGATAGAGTTTTCAGTCAGATTGGTATCAAGCAGATAAAGAGATGTTCTTCCTACTGGGACTCTCCATATGCCAACCTTAACCTCTTCTCCTGCTAAATTGACGCTAACTCTTATAGGACTGCCATCGGTTCTTTTTACTATTTCTACAGGCATATTATACCAATCATTTTCTGGATATGCCTCAGTTTGCCAGTTATCCCTGTTTAAAACCTGCTGTACATATCCCTTTCTGTAAAGGAGACCCATACCTATAACAGGGAGTCCCATATCCGAGGAAGACTTCAAGTGATCACCACTCAGCATACCAAGACCACCTGAATATATCGGGAGACCTTCACCTATTCCATACTCCATAGAGAAATATGCAACAAGCATATTTCTTTCTGCATCAGTTTTATTCTTATTAAACCAAGTATCAGTTACAGACATATAATCATCATATTTCTTCTTAACGTTATTAAGCAGTTTTAAAAAATTTTCATCCTTGCTGAGTTGCTCTATCCTGTTATGAGAAAGAGTTCCAAGTATCCATTTAGGATTTCTGTGTGATATATGCCACTTCTCCTCATCTATCTGAACAAACATCATTATAGCATCCCAGTTCCATGTAAACCACATATTTGTAGCAAGCTCATTTAAAGGCTTCAAATTCTCAGGAAGATCAGGAATAACGTTAAAAGAGTATGTTTTCATCAATTTCTCCTTATTAAAAAAATAAAATTATAAGTATAGTATATAAAATTTAAAGGAGTATTTTATTTGATAAGGTTAAAAAGATAAGATATGGTTTATCTTCCAGAATAAGCCAAGAAGCGGGTAGATATATAAACTTATTAGGCGGGAGTGGCGGTTGACAACTTACATAATCAAGAAAATGTAGTGCCCATGAAAAAAGGGTGTTTCTAAAATTCCCCTATGAGAAAAGTTTTTAAAACTTAAAAAATGCGGAAGTCGGGAACTTATTAGGCGGGAGTGGCGGTTGACAACTTACATAATCAAGAAAATGTAGTGCCCATGAAAAAGTGGTGTTTCTAAAATTCCCCTATGAGAAAAGTTTTTTTAAACTAAAAAAATGCGGAAGTCGGGAAGTAATCTTGACAGATCAAAAAGAAGTTTCTGAAAATTATGGATACTTAAATAGAATAAAACTTGTCTGCAGTCGGAGACACACAGGCAGAGAAGTAAAGTAGATAAAATCCAACATAGGCTACTTTTGGTATATTAGAAAAAAAACACCAATTAACCGTCGAAGTTAGGAAATTACAAAAAACTTTTAACATTACCAAGTCGGTGATTTATAATCAAGGACAATGTGGGTGTAAGACTGATACCGGTGAAAATGAACAGAAGATTGGATCTAATCCTACTGCTTTTTTAAAATCTTCTAATGCTTCATAATTTTTTCTAAGTTTATAATAAACTGATCCGCGAGCGTAGTATATCAAATCAATTCTTGGATTTAACTCGATGGCTTTAGTATAATCATTTATAGCCTTGTCATATTGTTCTAAAGTAGCATAAAAATCTCCACGGTAATAGTAAGCAATTGCATCTTTTGGATTTAATTCAATAATTTTATCATACTCATTTATTGCCTTATCATATTGTTCAAGTTTAGCATAAACAATACCACGATTATTGTAAAACTCAGCATCCTCTGGTCTTAACTCAATGGCTTTATTAAAATTTTCTATCGCCTTATCGTATTGTTTTAGTTCAAGGTAAGCAAGCCCACGATTGTTGTAAGCATCAATATACTCTGGATTTAATTCAATAGCTTTGTCAAAATCTTTTATTGCCTTTTTATATTGTTCAAATTTAACAGCATAGGCATTTCCTCTATAGTTATATGCTTCATAATCTTTTGGGTTTGATTCAGTGTCGTAAATTTTTACATATTTCTCATATCTATGATAATAATTATATAAAGAAACAAGAACAAAGGGAACTATAAATGAGAATACAATATATTTTATTTTTTTAAAGTCCATAATTTTAATATGTAAAATTTTAAAAATACTATTCACAAATCTTTTTTTTGAACAGATATTCATTATTCATAAGTCCATTATTGTCTTTTAAATTTACAAGACAAAATCCTTTTTCACTTACGAATTTAAAAACCTCAGATATATAAGCATATTCATAAGGATATCCACCGAGCCAGTCTTTTATATCTGTTCTCCATGACATTCCTCGATACAGTATTCCATGACTTTTTATTTTCTTAACAGGATTATTAAATGTCAATACATAAAGTATTATCAAGATAAATTCCGTTATTAGTTCCACACAAAACTGAAGAAACTCTGGCATTTGTGAATATATTTTTTTCTCAATTTCCCAGAATTTAGATGTACCAAATCTTCCATCTTTATAAATTCCCCAGGCTTCAGCTTTATTGTATATTGCAATATAAACAAATCCATCATCATTCACCATAGACAGAACATTAGAAATTGCATTCCACATATTGCCAGTATGATGCAATACCCCCCATGAATAAACAATATCAAATTTTCCAAGCTTCTCAAGAAGTGAGATGTCAAATACAGAACCTTCAATTATTTCCCATCTATCCGAAAATCCATACTTTTCACGCAATGCTTTACTACAATCTACTGAAATTGGATCGGCATCAAAACTGACAACTTTTATTGCTCCCATTCTAAGAGCTGCAAGCGAAAACAAACCACTGCCACAACCAACATCTACAAATGTTTTACCGGTTAAGTCTTTTATTTTTAAAAAATCGCATAGTGACTTTTGAGCAAAATTAATTTTATCTTCATTGAAATATTTTTCAACAAATCTTTTCCAGTTTTTACCAAAATTAAATTTGTTACTCATATCTATAATTATTAACTATGAAAAATTTTTTATCTCTCAACACAAACTGCTATGCCCATACCTCCACCAATGCATAGTGAAGCAACTCCCTTCTTTAAATTTCTCTTTTTCATCTCATACAAAAGTGTTACAAGTATCCTTGTCCCGCTTGCACCAATAGGATGACCCAAGGCTATGGCTCCACCATTTACATTTACATTTTCATCGCTTAATTCAAGCCCTTTCATCACACTCAGTGATTGAGCAGCAAATGCTTCGTTTAGCTCCCATAGCTCTATCTCATTTTTATTCCAGTTAGCCTTTCTTAGTGCTATCTTTATTGCCTCAACTGGTCCAACTCCCATAATCTTTGGATCAACTCCATAGTATCCATATGAAATTATTTTAGCAAGAGGTTTAAAATCATATTTTTTTATCATCTCTTCATTTGTAAGAAGCACAGCTGCTGCTCCATCATTTATCCCGCTTGAGTTCCCAGCTGTCACAGTTCCATCCTTTTTAAAAGCTGGTTTTAATGCTGATAGCTTTTCAATTGTGGTACCAAATCTTGGATGTTCATCATTTTCAAATCTTACTGGTTCCCCCTTCCTCTGAGGTATTAAAACAGGAACTATCTCATCCTTAAACCTTCCCTCTTTTATTGCTTTTTCAGCTTTATTTTGAGATCTGACACTAAGCTCATCCTGCTCTTCTCTTGTTATATTATATTTTTCAGCTAAGTTTTCAGCAGTTACTCCCATATGATAGTTGTTAAATATATCCCAGAGTCCATCATATATCATCTCATCAATAACCTCACCATTTCCCATCTTCTGTCCCCATCTGTTGCTCTTTAAAAGGTAAGGAGCTGTGCTCATAGATTCAGTTCCACCTGCTATTATCATTCGTGCCTCATTTGCTTTTATAAGAGTGTCGGCAAGTGCAACACTTCTTAGTCCTGAACCACAAACCATATTGACAGTCATTGCTGTTTTATGATGAGGTATTTGAGAGTTCAGTTGAACCTGCCTTGCGACATTCATACCACTTCCTGCCTGAAGCACATTTCCAAAAATAAGCTCGTCAATATCATTTGTATCAACTTTAGTTTTTTCAATCAAAGCCTTAGTAACTATTTCTCCTAACTTTGATGAAGAGAAATCTTTAAGAGTTCCACCAAATGTTCCTATAGGAGTTCTAACTCCATCTATTATATACACTTCATTTGTCATAATACCTCCGTTTATATCCACTCTGACGAGGAATCTTTTATCTTCTTAAAGTTTTCACCAGCTGAGATATAATCAATTATATCAACCCTGTAAGGGATATCTGATTCTTCAAAAGCAATTTTAATCTCTTCTAAAGTTTTAAAATCTATTTTCTTATCAGATATTATTGCTATATCTATATCTGAATTCTTATTAGAACTACCATTAGTTCTTGAACCAAATATTTTAATCTTAGGATTATTGAGATATCTGTTTATAATTTGCTTTATTGTATCAATGTGTTCAGGCAAAAGATTAATCATTGCGTTTAGTAATTTCTATTAATAATTTTTTTGCAGCAGACAAAAAATCCTTTGAAATATTTACTATTTCATCAGACTTATCCTCATCGTATATATGTGATGTTTCTTTCCTTGCCTCATGGAAAGCCATCCACATATCAATATCATATATCAATCCATTCTGCTTTGCTGCTCTAAAGAGCTCCTTCCTTGAGATGCCCTCAATCTCATCACCTATAACATTCAATTTAAGCCATCTTCTCATAAACTTCCAGCACAGCTCATATGTAAACTCAAAGTTTTGAATCACACCTGCCTCTACTATATTTTTTTCACCATTATTAAGAGAATTAAACTTTGACGAGTTTAAAAAAATAATGGCTTCTTCTAAGGAATTTATGGCTTTAGTAAGTGATGTTAAATCCAATTTCATATTTTTATTATACCATATAACTGATGACAGAAGTCAGAAGACAGAGGACAGAAGGGAGTTCCTTTAAAATCTGACTTCTGTCTTCTGTTTTCTGTTTTTCTGTTTTCTGACTTCTGACCTCTGACTTACTTCTGTTTATTTCCTGTATGTTTCTTCTAAACTTTCCATAACCATATCAGCGGCGTATTTTATATCCTTGTTTGTATGTCTGTAACATATATAACCATGATGATATGGTTGTAAAAAAACCTTTCTCCTTATAAGATTTGTATAAAAAGTTTTTCTCTTTTCTTTGTAATCGCCAGTTTCATCCTTGTTAAATGTGATATATGGCATATATGGTTCCCCAGTAAATTGAACAGGAAAACCTTTTTTTTCTATGAATGGTCTGACCTTTTTAGCAAACATCTCGCCCTTTTTCTTTATATCATCAAGCACGTTATCCCTCTCAAGTATTTCAATGGTTTTGAGTGATGCTACCATTGAAAGGCTGTTTGGAAAATAGGTTGATGATATGAAAACATTATCTCCTGGGGTGGCAACATCCATCACCTCTTTTTTACCACAAACCATGCTTATATCATATCCGTTTGCCATTGCTTTTCCAAAGCATCCTAAATCAGGGGTAACTCCAAAAACCTTTTGGGCACCACCTAATGAAAATCTAAAACCACTTCTTATCTCATCAAATATTAGGACTGCATTGTTTTTATGTGCTAATTCTTTTAATCCTTCTAAAAATCCCGGTTTTGGCATCTCAACAGGATGAGCATTGTTATGTCCAACAGGTGTTACTATTATTGCAGCCAGATCATCCTTGTTTTCATTAACAAGTTTCTCCGCACCTTCTAAATCATTGTAATGGAACTCATAAACGTCCTCATAAAGCTTTTTAGGAACTCCACCCTTTACCTCAACACACCAATCATGCCAGCCATGATAACCACATCTTAAGATCTTTGTCTTGTGAGTAAATCCTCTTGCTACTCTCGTTGCAAATGTTGTTGCATCAGAACCAGTTTTTACAAAAACAACCATCTCAGCACATGGGATTAATTCTGTAACCTTTTTAGCAAGTGTATTTTGAACAGGCTGAACAAGTGACATACAGAATCCCTTCTTTCTTATTTGTTCAACAACTGCATCATCTATCTCCTTTTCGCGATGACCTATTATTATAGGGCCATATGAACAGAGCATATCTATATACTCATTTCCATCCACATCCTTTACTCTTCCTCCCTTTGCCTCTTCGAAAAATATAGGATATTCTCCTAAAACAAAATTATAAGGCCTTCTTATCCCTGCCATACCACCAGGTATAAGCCTTTGAGCTTCCTCATAAAGCTTAAATGAATTATCCAATTTTAATTTATCCATATCTCCTCCAGTGTTTATTCTTTCCTTCTCCCTTTCTCCTTCTTCCTAAACAACTAATTTGCTTTTCTGTCTTCTGTCCCTGACTACGCCGAAGCGGCTTCGTCAGGCAAGTTCTGCTTTCTGTTCTCTGACTTCTGTTTCCATCCTGATGACATTCGTTTACATCTGTTTCTTATCTGTCTTAATTCGATGATTTATCCGTTTTCATCTTGATGATTATCTGTCTTCATCCTGATGATTAAATAACTATAATTCCTCTTTGAGATACTTCCTTGCTTTTTCTAAGAACTCTTTTACTGTATCAATATAGTCATTAACTTCTTCCAATTCTATATCAAAATCATAAGCATAATCACTTTCCTGTCTCAATACAAAAAGATCGCTTATAATTTCATAATATTTCTTATCAAAAATACCTGTTTTAACAAATTCTTTATTAAAGAAGGATATTACTGCGCTGTGCTTTGAAAAGCTTATTTCTTTTGTAAGTAGTATTGCTTCGGCAATGTAAAACATCGCATAATATAACCTTGTGATGGCGAAATCACAATAATTGCTTGAAACTAACTTTTCTGAAAGGTCTATGTTTTTCTGAGCCTTATCCAGAAGTTTTTTTATCTCTTCCATAAATTTAAACCATCTTTTCTTATATTAAATATAACTGGCATCTTGCTCATAATATAATGCTCTTCAGTTATTACAGATGGGGATATCAATATTTCATATATATAATTTATCTCTCTTGTTATATTTAAGATCTTTTTTATTTCACAGTACTTATTGTTAAAATTTTTAAGTATTATTAAAACATCTATATCAGAATATTCATTAGCATCTCCCCTCGCTTTTGAACCGTAAAGCATGATTTTGACTAAATTATTCCCGTAAAGCTCATTAATCTTTTGAACAAGTTCTTTTAATGCTCTTTTTTCAATTTCGCTCAATCCGTTCTTCATATCCTTTCCTTTTCTTTACTTCTTTTGTTTCCCTTCCTCTTTTTTTCTTCCTAAACAACTAAACAACCAGACAACTAATTTGCTTTCTGTTCTCTGACTTCTGTTTCCATCCTGATAATATTCGTTTACATCTATTTCTTATCTGTCTTAATTCGATGATTTATCCGTTTTCATCTTGATGATTATCTGTCTTCATCCTGATGATTAAATAACTAATCTGTCTGTCTTCATCTTGATGATTAAATAACTATAATTATTTTATCATTTTTTCATATATCTTTCTTACTATATATGTTGCCACATCATCAGCATATGTGCCAAAACCAAAACCAGCATCAAAACCTAACTCTACAGCCAGTTTATTGTTTATTCTCGGACCTCCTATAATAACTATAAACCTGTCCCTTAATTTTTCAGCTTCAAGAAGTTCTATAAAATTTGTAAGATTTTTGATGTGTGTATCCTTCTGAGTAACAATCTGTGATATGAGTATTGCATCAGCATTGACTTTTTTTGCAGTTTCTATAAGCCTTTCATTTGGAACCTGTGCTCCTAAGTTTATTGCCTCAATCATAGGATATCTTTCAAGTCCAAAGTGATGATTATATCCCTTCATATTCATTATTGCATCTATTCCAACAGTGTGTGCATCAAAACCTGTAGTCGCTCCCACAATAACAATTTTCCTTTTTATTTTTTCCTTTATAAACTGGTTTACCTCATCCATACTCATTGACTTATCAATAGCTGGAGTGTATTCAACAGAATCATAATCTATTGAAACATCAGTTTTTGCGTAGGCAATAAAAAACGTAAAATCATCAGAAAGCTCTGCCATATGAACTATATCAGCCGTTTTAAATCCTAATTTTTCAACATAAATTTTTGCGGCTTCTTTTGCTTTTCCACCATACGGAACTGGCAGTGTGAAAGAAAGCTGGACCGCACCATCGTTTAATGTATCACCATATGATTTAACCAATTTCATAGTTATCCTCCATTTTAACAGAAGTCAGAAGACAGAGGACAGAAGGCAGAAAAGCAAATTAGTTATCTGGTTGTTTAGTTGTTTATTTTTCTGACCTCTGATTTTTGTTTTCTATTCTTCAGGAAATCTTCCACAGGATTGTAGTAATCACCAGTTTTTTCAAAAACTCCATCAAGCCCTTTTCCACCATCCTTAGGCCTTTTTATATCAGCAAACATACCTTTTTCAATAGCATCAAAAAGACTTATTTTCTTTATCTCTTTAAGCATATTAAGAGCCTCATCAAGAACCTGATTAGCCCTTTTAACAATTATTCCATCCTTCTTAAATGTAATCTCATTTATAAAATCAGAGATATTGTTGTGAACATATTTTGCATTTTCTATGGCTAAGTACCTGTCATGAAGATAAGGGGTATGGATTGCCTCTGTTAGCATGCCCAAAAGTTGTATGGTTTGATTTGTTGCCTTTGCTGTAAAATTAAAAAGCGTGTTCATAGCATATCCTTTAAAGATATTGCCTGTCATAAACTTTGTTGGTGGCATGTATTTTAATGGATGCTCTGGAAATATCTCCCTTGCCATAAGTGCCTGAGAAAACTCAAGAAGAAATCCATTTTTTATATCAGGGTCCATCTCAAACGCATGGCCTAAACCCATAAGTTCTTCTTTCATACCAGCCATCTTTGCAAAGCTTTCATTTATAAACTGGGATGTTAAAACTGTGTGAGCATTTTCAACAGCATCCGATGTGGTCAGATAATTATCCTCACCTGTGTTTATAATAATCTCGGCAGCAGAGTTTATCATTCTTGAGAAATACTGATCTGTAAAAGTTCTATACATATTTATATCTCTGAAAAGTATTCCATACATTGAGTCATTTAGCATCATATCAAGCCTTTCTATTGCCCCCATGGCAGCAATCTCTGGCATACAAAGTCCTGAACAATAGTTAACAAGTCTTATATATCTTTTTGTTTTATCACTGACTTCATCAAGAGCCTTTCTCATTATTTTAAAATTTTCCTGAGTGGCATATGTCCCACCAAAGCCTTCAGTCGTTGCTCCGTAAGGAACATAGTCAAGAAGGCTTTGTGCAGTGGTTCTTATCACCGCTATTATATCAGCTCCCTCCAAAGCCGCAGCCTTTGCTTGCTTTACGTCTTCATAAATATTTCCGGTTGCAACTATGACATAAAGCCATGGTTTTTTTTCATTTGCTTTATATTCCTCCATTTTTTTATTTCTATAATTTACATTCTTATCTATCTTTTCTCCAATCTTTTCTACAAGTTCTTCTCCCTTAGATTTTATTTTTCTAAAATCACCTAATTCAATTTTGGATATATCAAATCCATTAGCGATTTCATTGTTCAGTTCCTCAACACTCTTCCCTGTTTTTACAAGGGCATTTAGATAATATTTAGAAAGCCCTTCACCAATTCTATCCTTTAGTTTATCAGCTATTATGTTTGGGACAGGAACCCCATCAACGCTTGCTCCATCACAACCAAACATTCTTAGTGTTGCTCTCTCAACTGTGGCTGTTGTATGAAGATTTATATATTTTGATACATCAGCTGTTATATCATCACTCAGCTTTCTTGCCATATCTATTTTTTTTATATCAAGAAAAAGAAGTGGAGTTTTGCTATTTTTTAGTTTCTTGGTTTTCATTTCTTTCCTCCATGTATTTTTTAGAACACTCATAAATCTCTTTATCTATACCGAGTATATATGATATATCAAGGGCATCGCTTGATATATAATCTGTATTACTTGCTCTTATCAACTCATAATCCATAAACTTGTTTATAAGTTTTATCTTTTCTTTTATATCTGTTAGCGTTTTCGAATCAAAATATTTTAGATAGCTGTTCTTGTCAAAACCTTTCATCCTAAGTATATCAAGTGATTTTAATCTGTCTATGCTGTGGAGATGTGTTGCCATAAAGAAATATATATTTTTCATGTTGTTGAATTTTGATAGGATTGAGTTAACAATGGCTGTAGCTTCGGAAACCCCAGTGGTTCTTGCAAACTCATCCATTATCAAAAGAACCTTTTTATCCAATATGCTGTTGTAGATATTAACAAACTGATATATCTCATATGCAAAGCTGCTTAAACCCTTTATATCACTCTCAACCATAACTGATGATATATCATCAAAGATTAAGGTTTCAAATCTTTCTGCAGAAACAAAAAAGCCGTACTGTGCCATAAGTTGTGATAGTGCAAGTGTTTTAAGAGCAACAGTTTTCCCCCCCATATTTGATCCTCTTATGACATTAAGTCGTTTGTCAAATGTAAAGTTTAACGGAGTGTACGGAATTTTTATAGTATCAAGCTCATCCTTTAATGGAAGAAAATATCCATTTTTAAAGCTTATTCTTGTGGTATTAAAAACAGGTCTTTTTAAATTAAATTTTATAGCAAGTTCTAATGATGAAACCGCTATATCAATATCAAGAACTGAATTTATCAACAGCCTTATATCCGCTCTTATCTTTTCAATTTCCTTAACAAGTTTTTCAACGATCTCATTTTCTATATTTTTTTCATCGGCTATTAATCTTTCCTTTTCCTGAATAGTTGAGATGTAATCCATAGGATATTTTGGCTTTAAAACAACTTTTGAGCTATCATACATCTCAACATTAAAAAAATTATTAAAACTATCATTTAACTTTTGTGTTTCAACAATAACAAAATCAGAATCAATATCAAGCTGTGTTTCTTTCTTTATGAGCTCAAAAAAAGTCTTTTTCTTTTCCTCAATCTTTTTTGATATATCATTCAATGATTTCCTTAATTCAGCAAGGCGTTTATCATACTTATCACTTATATAGAATGTATCAGAATATCCATCAATGTTTAGAAGATTGTATGCTTCATCATATTTCCATATAATATTAAAAAAGTCTTTTGTTTTTTTATTTATTATTTTATATATGGAATGATAGTTATTTAAAAATTTTTTATAAAAGAATAAATCTGTTATATCTGAAACTTCTTTTGCTGTGTTTATATATGGAATATTTTTGAGGTGATATTTTATCTTGTCATAATCAAATCTTTTATTCTTTCTTATATCAGCAAATATATCTATAGCAGAATATTTTTTTTCTAATTTCTTTTTATCTGTTATAAGCTTAAGATTTTCTTTATACACCTTACCATAAGGCGTATGCGGCAAAAAATTTTTGCTTATGTAATCAAATTCACAGAATTTTTCTATATTCATATGGGTTATATATAAATCTATTATATACTTTTTTGTCAAATTTTTTGCTAAAATCATTACCTTTAATATCGTATAAATTTATAACATAGCCACAAAAATTAAACTCTGATGTAAAAAATACTTTATATTTTGTAGTGAACTTAATCCAGTCCCTGTAGCTCAAAAAAATCTTTGTAAAATCAGAGATAACAATTTTCTTTATTTTTTCATCAAACATATCAATCTTTGAATATGTTAGTGCACCTTTGAGATAAAGAGTATCGCCGTGAACAACAATGTCATCTGACATATTATTTATAAAACTCCTGTTTTCAATTTTAACCGTAATATCTCTCATACTCTCCAAATAAAGTATCTTTTCAATGACTGTTTCAATATTAGATGTGGAAACCTTAAAAACATAAAAAAATTCACTATCATCAAAAAGTGAAAGCTGTGTTATCCTGTCAAAGGCTCCATCAATATAAACAATATCGGATTTTTTTGCCTTTTCAGTTATCAGATTGTATGTCTGTGAGTTTGTCCCGCAGCTGGAAAGTCTTATGTATGAGTCTATAAGAGGTGATATGATGCAAGGCTTTGCTCCCATAACATCAGAGTCTATTATGTCCATTATTTTATATGGTGCTAAAAGAGTTTTTAAAAATTCAGTATTTGTAAGAACACTCCATCCCTTTTTAATCTTTAGCTGTGGTTTAAAATCAGTATTTAAAAAATCAGGTTTTATATTATCAACCCCGACAGATGCACAGAAAACATTTTTCCCCTGTGGACACTTTGAAAGGAGATAGTTAAGGAATGTAGTTTTCCCACAATTTTTTTGAAAACCTGTTATAAAAACAGTTTTAGGCTTATGATTTAAAGACATATAAATATTTTATAATAAAAAATCAGGGTTAATTTTATATTAAAAGTAAATAATATCATCCTTGTAATAAACAGACAAGAAGAGCAATAAATAGTCTCTTAAATGCCTTGTTATAAGAAAATTATTTTTAATATGTTCCTTGCCATTTTTTGCAAGTTTAGCTGCATAATCAGGATTATCTAAAAGCTGTTTTAAATAGTATGCAGTTCCCTCTATTGAATATGTTAAGAGTCCACTGTATTTATGCGTTATCTGTAATGGTATCCCTCCAACTGCTGATGCAATCACTGGTTTTTCTTTCCATAATGCTTCAGAAACAGTAAGCCCGAACCCTTCCTTTATTGATTTTTGAATTATAATTGTACTACCCCTTTGTAATGCATTTATCAATATATCATCCTGAGGGAGTAATAAAATATGTATGTCAGTATCACCCTTTGCTTTATTTAACACCTCTTCATAAACCATCATTCCCTCAGGATCATCGGTAGCACCTCCACCAGCTAAAACAAGTTGACAGTCGGTATGCTTTTTCACAAGTTTATAAACCTCTATAACACCGCAAGGATCTTTTAAATAATCAAACCTTGAAATTTGTGTTACAACAGGTCTTGTCATATCTATATTATATTTTTCAAATATTTTTTTAATCTCTCCTTCTGGCAAATCCTTATTCTTATCACTTAAAGGATCTATGGATGGTGGAATCATAATCTGTGGTATTGTGATATCTTTTTTAGAAAATGCCGGAGCTGAAAACACGCAGCTATCATAAAGAGAGATATAACCCCTCAAAAATTCATAAACATCTTCCTGAGCCTCCGTTATATCAATATGACACCTCCATATCCAGTTGTTTTTAAAATCTGACTTTTTTTCGACAAGGCATATTGGTTGAGGATCATGAACATAAACAATATCAGATGAAAGATCTATCCCCTTCATATTTTGTTTGTTTATATCTATAAAATAATCCATTTCTTCAACTGATAGTTCTTGATTTTTTCCGTGTAATGCATTATGAATCTTTTTGGTTATGGTAAAAAACTTACTATCTCCCTTTATAACATTCCACTCAGCACAGACCCCTACTTGATTTAACAATGGTACTAACTTGTTTAGTATCTCAGCCACACCTCCGCCAACAGAAGTCGAATTTATGTTCAATATTTTTTTACCCTTTAATTTTTCACCGAGAATGTAAAGCTCATCCATTACATTATTGCCAACAATGTTCCTGTAATTCTCAAGATTTATCATTTTAAAGTATCCTCAATTATACTTAAGATTTTTTTTCTTAAGTTATCAAGTGTCATAGTGTATGGGTCAAAGTTTGATAACTTCATAGCAATCCTTGTCTCACCTATTTCATTAAACCAGTTCTGAAAATCATTTTCTTTCTTCTTTAGTCTTAATCTTGATTCAAAGATATGAAAGTAGATGGAATTAATATCTATATCTTTCATTATCTCATAAAACTCATTGATGTTATTAGCCTTCTTACCTGTTGAAAAAACAAATGTTTGGCAACTCATAAAATAAAACTCTTCTCCCCTCTCGCAGTTATTTATGGTTTTAACATTCTTTAGATAGTTATAAATAGTTGCGAGAATAGCATTCCTTAATTCTTTTAATCCATCAAAGCTAACGGTATCTATGCTTGATACAGCCTCAGCTAACTTTTTTATATTGAGAGCATTTTTTATCCAGTATGCAAAATCATTTGGAGGCTCTGGTGATAGGAAGTGGTGCTGTTTTAAAAATCTGTGGGTATGATAATATATAGAACTTAAAGGAACAATACGAATGTTTTCATATAATTCTTCAATATTCCTTGCTTTAATCCCTAATAATTTTATTAGGTGCATTTCTGTTTTAAAGTCAAATTCACTCATCAATCAACACCTTCAGCAATTTTCTTACTTTGCTGATATTTAAAATATTTCTTTTCGCTGCAGATGAACTCAAACCGATTTTTATTGTATATGCATTCTTATCCTTTAAGAGTTTAAAGACATCCTCATCTGTCCAATCATCACCTATAAAGATTATAAAATCAAAGTTATCTTTAGCTATAAAATGAGCCGCAGCAGTTGCCTTGTTTACCTCATAATTTCTTATTTCAAAAACCTTATTACCATTTAGTATCTGAAGGTTTAGATTGGATGTATAATTTATCAATTCATCCATAAACTCCTTCACCCTTATATCTGACATTTCAGGATCACAATTCCTATAGTGAAAGGATATAGAAAATGTCTTTTCTTCTATATATGATCCTGGCAGCCTGTTGGAATAATGTTTAAGAATGGTTAATAATTCAGTTTTCCAATTTACATCAGAGTGAGACATAACATTCCATACAGTACCTTTTTCTTTTATAAAAGCACCATGTTCAGCTGAGAGAGATATATCCATACTCCCAAAATATTTTTCCAAAAAATCAAGCCTCCTGCCACTTAAGATAACTAAATTTGCTCTTTTAGAAAGTTTCTCTAATATATCTATTAAATCTTTATCAGGAACTGCCATATATGGCAATGATCTAAAATCAACAAGCGTTCCATCATAATCCAGCATTATAAGTCTGTTTTGTGATCTTTGAAAGTCTTTTAATATCTTTTTCGTATCATCATCAGAAATTATTTTTATCTCATTTTTCTTGTTTTCCTCTTTTATCTTATCAAGTGAGAATAAAAAATCCTTGACCCATTCTAAAACATTATAATCTCTTATTCTTCTTTGCATGTTTTCTATTTTTTCAATCTTTAACGAGTTATCCATTTCAATGGCAATCTTTATGCTATTGGATATTTCATCTATATCATTTGGATTAACTAATAATGCTTCAGAGAGTTCCTTTGCTGCTCCAGCCATCTCACTTAATATTAAAACACCATTTTTTTCTTTTCCCTTAGCTGCTATATATTCCTTAGCAACAAGATTCATACCATCTCTTAATGGTGTTATCAATGCCACATCTGCCAGATTATAAAGTGCTACAAGGTTTTCAAATGGAATATGCCTGTACTGGTATATGATGGGTTGCCAGTTTATATTTCCAAACTCTCCATTTATCTCTCCTATCATTTTATCTAAACTATCCTTCATCTCCTGATACTTATCCACCCCAATTCTTGAGGGCACAATGATAAGTATAAATACAACTTTACCTAAATAATCAGGGTTGCTTTTTAAAAATTTTTTAAAACCTTTTAATCTGTTCAAAACGCCTTTTGTATAATCAAGTCTATCAACAGATAAAATTATTTTCAAATTTTTTAATTGATTTTTTATTTCATTTTTTTCTCTAATTGTTTTTTCATTATTTGTTGAGTTATAAAACTTATCAAAATCTATTCCCATAGGAAAGGTGTCTACCTTCACTATTCTGTTATCGTATTCAACCTTACCTAAATTATGTGATAACCCCTTTATCCTTAGTATTGTTCTAAGAAATGAATGAGTGTACTCCTGTGTATGAAAACCTACCAGATCAGAGCCCATAATTCCATCCAGTATCTCCTGCCTCCATAGCCTTGGCATTATCCTGTATATTTCAAACGAAGGGAAAGGAATATGAAGAAAAAAACCTATCTTGATGTCTTTATCTGTTTTTTTTCTTATCATATCTGGTAAAAGCATAAGATGATAATCATGAATCCACAAAACATCACCATCTTTTATTACATCAAGTATCTTTTCAGCAAAATATTCATTCACTTTTTTATAAACATTCCATTCATCATTATCAAACTTCACATAGGATGGAAAATAGTGAAAGAGTGGCCATATAGTGGAGTTACAAAATCCTAAATAAAACTTATCCATCTCTTCTTCTGAGACAAAAACAGGAACGACATTGTGTTGGATCAATACCTCGTCAGAAAAATTTTCTTGAAGTTTTTCTTCTATATAAGCACCGGGCCAACCTATCCATAGATATTCAAAGTTGGATATTGGAGAATTTTTTATATAATCCAAATATGAACTTATACCCGAAACAAGCCCCCCTGAACTCGGTTTTAAAGATATATTTTCATTCTCCTTTAATACAGAGAAAGGGAGTCTGTTTGAAACTACTAATAATCTCATTAATTTCTCTTAAAACAATGTGTCATTTTCCACATCTCAAAAAGGGAAGATTTAGATTATCTTTCATAAGCATTATTTTCTTGTTTTATCTTGACTCAAGATTTTGAAGCCTTGTCTCATGATCCTTAATCTTCTTATCATGCTCCATTATTGCTTCACCCCTTAAAATATCCTTACTTCTATAATCTCTGATCTCATTAATAAAACTATCTATAATATTTAATATTCGGTTTATATCATCCTTTGTTGCCATATTCTCTTCAATCTTTGTAATCCTTATATCCAGCTTAACAATTTCACCCACAACTCCGGAAATATCTTGTTTTAATTCAGTTCTTACTGCTTTTAATTCAGTCCTTACATTATCAATATCACCTTTCAATTCAGTCCTTACATTATCAATATCACCTTTCAATTCAGTTCTTAGATTATCAATATCACCTTTTAATTCAGTCCTTACATGATTAAGATCTGCCTTTGTAGCAGGTAAAGATTCATTATTAGTCATACAAATCCTCCTTAATACTTTCTATATAATTTTTCAAAAAAATCTATCTTTCAGTTTCTTTTTTTCTAACCTATGATTTAATCTTTATCAACTACCCCTCTATGTCTCTTTATCCTTATTAAATTGGCAGGTTCAAGTGTTAATTTTTCACCGTTTAAAAGCTTTGCTATACCATCCATAGGCTTGTATTCTTCATCATTGCAGTATTCGCAGTTGCATTCATTTGATTTATAGTCAGGTTGGGTATATGTGGTTATAACTCCCTCATAGTTTCTGAGCACAACCCTTTTATCACTCATTGATATAAGGTACTGTGGCATAACAGGTATCTTTCCACCGCCTCCAGGAGCATCAACCACAAATGTAGGAACTGCCATACCTGTTGTATGACCTCTTAAGTTCTCAATGATCTCTATTCCCTTTGAAACAGATGTTCTAAAATGGCTTATCCCCATAGAAAGATCGCACTGATATATATAATAAGGCTTGACCCTTATCATCAAAAGCTCCTGAACAAGTCTTTTCATAGTCTGAGGGCAATCGTTTATATCCCTTAAAAGCACACTCTGATTTCCAAGAGGTATTCCTGCATTGGCTAATTTTTCACAAGCTTTTTTTGCCTCTTCTGTTATCTCCTTTGGATGATTAAAATGGGTGTTTATATATATGGGATGATATTTTTTTAACATATTCACAAGAGAATCAGTTATTCTCATTGGCATAACAACAGGGGTTCTTGTCCCTATTCTTATTATCTCAACATGGTCAATCTTTCTAAGTTCACTTATTATTTTTTCTAAGTAATCATCGTTTAAAACAAACGGGTCCCCGCCTGATATGAGCACATCCCTTACTTCCTTAGCATTACTGATATAATCTATGGATTTTTCAATGTTTTCCCAGCTCATATGGACATCATCAAAGCCAACAAGCCTTCTTCTCGTGCAGTGTCTGCAGTTCATAGAGCATATGTTTGTAACAAGAAATAAAACTCTATCAGGATATCTGTGAGTGAGTCCAGGAACAGGTGAGTCTATATCCTCATGAAGAGGATCGGAGAGATCCTCAGGTGCTTCAACGAGTTCTTTCGCTGAAGGTATAGCTAATTTTCTCACAGGACAACTTTTATCCTTTTTATCCATAAGAGCAGCATAGTATGGCGTTATAGACATCCTAAATTTTTTCAAAACCTTGTTGAGGGATTCTTCCTCTTCCCGGTCTATAACACATACCTTTTTAAGTGTTTCAACATCCTTTATCACGTTTGATAGCTGCCACTTATAATCATACCACTCATCTTCACTCACATCCTTCCATAGTGGTATGTTTTTCCATTCAACACTTTTAAATTCTTTTTTCATATCTTCTCCTATGAAATTTTGTCTTTCGTCAAAATTTCAGTGTTCAGTAAAGGGAAGACAGAAGGCAGATGTCAGAAGACAGAAAGCAAAAGACAGGTGACATAGGGGAGTTCCTTTAAAATCTGACTTCTGTCCTCTGTTTTCTGTTTTTCTGATTTCTGACATCTGTTTTCTGACTTCTGTTTCACACATAATGCTTTTCGTAGTCTTCTCTTATTATTTTACTTTTTCTTAATATGTCAATCACAATCTCAGCATGCCCCTTCATATAGCCATTGCCTATGACCATATCAACATCCCTTCCAACTCCCTCAGCACCCAAAGCTGCTTTCGTAAAGCTCGTCGCCATAGAAAAAAAGTATACTATACCTCTTTCCCTTGCCATCAGTATTGATGCCATCTCAGTGTTAGGGATATTAACACAGTTTATTACGACATCAGCCATTCTTCCATCTGTAACCTTTCTTACCGTCTCATAACATGATACGGCATCGGTTGCATCAAGCATTAAGGAATGATCACAAAACCCCATCCTTTTCATCTTATCAACACCGGCCTTTGAGTATTCTATTCCTATAACCTTGCCAGTAACCCCTGCTCTTTCCTTTGCAGCATAGCTTACAAGTACACCAGACTTTCCACCCGCACCTATTATAACAACAGTATCCCCCGGCTTAACAAGCCTCTGAGTCTGCGCAGGAGCCCCTGCAACATCAAGAACTGCAAGTGCTAACTGCTCTGGAATATCCTTTGGAAGCTTTGCATATATCCCGCTTTCAAAAAGTATTGCTTTTGCAGAAACATTTACCTGCTCTGTTCCTTTTTTAATACCAATAATCTTATCTATCCTTAATGGTGTGAGTGAGAGGGAAACAAGGCTTGCAATTTTATCACCCTCTTTCAAATCTATTTTTCCTCTTAGTTTATCACCGATATTAAGAACCTTTCCTATAAACATTCCACCAGAGCCTGTGACAGGGTTCTGCATCTTTCCCTTTTCATTTACAATTCTGAGTATCTCTTCTCTTATTGCTTTCTCATCGTTTAAACACTTGTTTTTTATCTGAGTAAAGCTTGCTGAGTCTATGTTCAATGTTTTTACATCAACAAGTATCTCATTATCCCAGATGTAACTCATATTATTATCAATCTTAAGAGCTGGTTGTGGTAGAACATTTTTAGGTTCTATAACCCTGTGTGTCCCAAATGGATTGCCAGATTTTCTGATTTCTATGTCCATAAAATCCTCCCAACTATTAATCCAAAAAGATTCAGTTACATCTGGTTCAATAGTAATATGTCAATCCACACTGATTCAATTAAAACATATTGATAAATAAATCAAAAACAAAAAAACACCACCAACACTTTAATTTATTTATTTGACATAAAACAAAAGATATAACACTAAAAATACTATAACAGAATATTATTTTTATTAATCAATAAGGTCCTTATTACATACTGCATTGTTGGTGCCGCCGATGCAAGTTGTTATCTTAGTAACTCCATTGAATGATAGTGTATAACTACCATAAACCGCTGGTGTAGCATTTCTTGTAGCGTTAACTACATAACTTGTATTGCTGTTCGCTATTATAATATTGAAAGACTTAAGGGCACATGACGTAATTCCTGTGCAAGCGGTTCCACTTGTATTTGAGAGCGTAATGTCAAGTTCATCCCAGTTGTTTGTATATGTAAGCTTTCTTGCATAATATCTTTCTTGTGTTGCCTTAATATTTGCAAACACATTGTTTGCCTCAGCAACCCTTGAACGCTCAACAGCCTTGAAGTACTGCGGAACACCCATAGCTGCAAGTATTCCTATGATCAAGACCACGACGAGAAGTTCTATAAGTGTGAACCCTTCTCTCTTTAGTTTCATATATTCCTCCCTCCATCAACAAACAATAAACAAGACCTTAATAAAATCCATTGTTTATTGTTATAAAAATAAACATCATTTTATAATAAAATTATATCAAAATTTTACTGATATAAAAAATTTTATATCATGTTGTTATTTTATTTTAAAAAAATCCCTTACATCATCTGGGCTTGCAACCTCTTTTTGGGCTATCTTTACAAGCGTTGCTGCACGTTCTACAAACTCTGCATTGGATTTTGCAACTACACCCTTAGAATAATAAATATTATCCTCATAGCCAACCCTTATATTGCCATCAAATGATAATGCTCCAAATATTGCAGGAAGATGGGCTCGTCCTATTCCCATAAGAGTCCACTCACTTTGATCAGGCAACAACCCTATCATATCAGATAGTATTTTATGATTATATGGAAGAGCGACAGGGACATTTAAAACAAAACCATAGTGATATGGTGGCTTAACCAATCCCTCTTTGATCAATATATGTGATGATATTATATGAGATATATCAAAGCACTCAAATGTTGGCTTGACATTGTATTTGTTCATCTCAGATGCAAACATCTTCATCACAGGCAATGTGTTTATTATATAATCATTGCCAAAATTAACTGTTCCACAATCTAAGGACGCCATATCAGGCTTTAATGATACAGGTAGTATCCTTTCCTCAGGTGTCATACCAACAGCCCCACCAGTTGTTATCTCAATAACAACATCACATTTTTTTCTTATAAGATCTATGGCTTCTTTAAAAACATTCAGATTAGATGTTGGAGTCCCATCATTATTCCTAACGTGAAGATGAATTATTGAAGCACCTGCTAAATAACACTCATATGCTGAATCCGCTATTTCTTTTGGGGTTATTGGAAGGTTTGGACACTGGTTTTTCGTTGTCTCAGCACCAGTAACAGCACAGGTTATTATTACCTTATTATTCATTTCCTATCACCAATCCTTGAGGGTCAATCTCCCTCAGTATTTTTATATCCCTTTCAGATGGTTCACAAGAGGTATCAATCCTTGATGGTATAATTATTTCCATTGAAGAATTTTGTTTAACATCTTCCACTGTGACTCCTGGGTGAAGCGAAATTAGTTTCATTTTTTTTGTCTCTTCATCAAAGCCATAGACTCCTAACTGTGTGATAACCCTGTATGGTCCACCATCAGGTAATCCGGCTTTTTTTCGCCCATCAGGTCCATCAATATATCCAGCCGTAGTGATAAATGGGAGACTGTCCACAAACTTGGTCTTATCCTGCCTCATTATTATTATATTTCTGAAGCAAAATGAACCTATGTCATTAGCCCCCCCAGAACCAGGTAATCTGACCTTCGGTTTATTCCAATCACCTATCACTGTTGTATTTAAATTTCCATATTTATCAATCATAGCAGCACCTAAAAAACCAAAATCAATATATCCGCTTTGAGCCTGACTCATAACATCATGCATGCTGGATGCTGAGACAGATTTATAAAAGGTTCTTGAATCACCCACTGATATTGGAAGTAATGGAGGCTTTGGTCCAACCCCTCCTGCCTCAAATATTATCAAAAGATCTGGAGCAAATGTTCTTTGTGCAAGCATAGATGCAATCATAGGAAGCCCCGTTCCAACAAAAACACTCTTTCCATCTTCCAACATCCTTGAGGCCACATATGCCAGAAGTTCAGTCTTTGTATAATTTATTATTGACATTACCTCCTCCTATTCCTCAGAAGATACTGAAAAATCAAGATTTTCAATATTCATAAGTTTTTTCATCCTCTTCTCTCCACCAATAAGATTAAGATACTGGCTAAAATCCTTAAGATCATAAACATATTTATTCAAATACTCTTTAACACCATCATCTGTTTTTGACATCTTAAGCCACATATCTATCTGATTCTCATCAAAATAATATCTATAAGGCATGTTGCACGGATGAGAACCATATTTTACCTCTATAACAGCATCTACAATATAATAAGGTATAGTAGTAAGATAAGGCTTTTCCCTTATCAGCTCATTATCCACAATCTCCTCAGCTGTTATTATTAACCTTCTTGATGCCCTTGCTAACTCAAAATCCTCTATAGTTATTCCTTCAATCTGAGCATTGCCATACTTATCTGCTCTATGTACATGAATAAAGGCAACATCAGGATTTGCTGATGGTATTAAAACAATATCTTTTCCTGAAAAAGGGCATTTAACAATCTTTGATGATGATTTTTTAAAGGTATCTGTCCCCATCATATTCCTTGCCGGAATGAAGGGTATTCCCATCATACCAGCCAGAAACCTCCATTGATACGCAGCATTAGTTATTTCAGCCACCACCTTACACTCACCATTTTGTACCCTTCTTCTTGATGCTGGTGAAAGCCCTTTTAACTCATGTCCAAAGGAATATGCTACCTCAACCTGATTAACAGAGCCACTTGCCACAAGGAGGTCTATATCGTGAACAGCAGTCTTTCCAGCCATTACAAGATTTTTTTTCCTCTGCCTTATTATCTCATAAATAACAGACATTGAAACCCTTACATGTCCAAAACCACCGCTCGCAATGAAATCACCATCTTTAATAAATTTAGAGACGGCATCATCTACATCCATTCTCTTATCATTCATCCTCCTTGACTTATTTTTTCTCACCCATTCCCTATGCTCATCAGGATCATGCCATCCAATAAGATTGCCTTCACCTCGAACGATTACATCCATAAAAACCTCCAAAAGGTTATTCAGAAAATATAATAACAGAGAATTATATTATCATAACTGCCATCCAATCTCTGTTAATCAATCAATAATCTTCTATCTCGAATCTTCTGATCTTGTTCTTATAATTTAACAAAAAAGGTTAGAAATAAAGATTTTTTATTTAAGATTCTATCTTATCTATAATATTATCAATCAACAAGGTCCTTATTACATACTGCATTGTTGGTGCCGCCGATGCAAGTTGTTATCTTAGTAACTCCATTGAATGATAGTGTATAACTACCATAAACCGCTGGTGTAGCATTTCTTGTAGCGTTAATTACATAACTTGTATTGCTGTTCGCTATTATAATATTGAAAGACTTAAGGGCACATGACGTAATTCCTGTGCAAGCGGTTCCACTTGCATTTGAGAGCGTAATGTCAAGTTCATCCCAGTTGTTGGTGTAGGCTATTTTTCTTGAGTAGAACCTTTCCTGGGCACTTTGAATCTCTGCAAATATGCTGTTTGCCTCAGCAACCCTTGAACGCTCAACAGCCTTGAAGTACTGCGGAACACCCATAGCTGCAAGTATTCCTATGATCAAGACCACGACGAGAAGTTCTATGAGTGTGAACCCTCTTCTATTTTTCATATGTATCCTCCTGAAAAATGGTCGGCAGTATTAACTTTTATGATTTTGCTGCCCAACCATCTTGACATCCTTTATTATCTCATAAAAAAGACCATATAACTGAATAATCCATATATCACATTAGTATATATCAAAGATATCTGGATGTCAAGATGGTAGGACATCTTTAAGACAGCTCTATTTGTCCATCAATTTTTCGGGGCACCCAGGCTTGAACTGGGAACCTTCCCGTCCCAAACGGGACGCTCTAAGCCATTTGAGCTATGCCCCGCACAAAAAAACTCATTAAAAAGAACAAAAATATATATCTATATTATTTTACATTATTTTTTTATGTTTTATGCTTATTAGTCACTCGAATAACTATCTTCATTCTTCCTAAATAACCAGATAACTAATTTGCTTTTCTGACATCTGTCTTCTGACCTCTGACTTCTGTCATCTGTCTTCTGCCTTCTGACATCTGTTTCCCTAATGATTAATTGTTATCGCTGATAAACTTGAGCCAGAGCTTTCTTGATCTCGGTCCATCAAATTCACAGAGATATAATGTCTGCCACCTGCCTAACTCTAACTTGAAGTCTCTTACGAAAACAAATATTGAGTTCCCTGTAAGTATGGACTTGATATGTGAATGAGAATTTCCCTCGGTATGTAAGTATTTGTCATCTGGTGCTATGAGTTTGTTGAGTTTATTGATAACATCCTTCCTAACATTCTCATCTGCTCCCTCATTTATTGCAATTCCACAGGTTGTATGCGGACAGTATAGAAAACATATGCCGTTCTTCGCATTGTTTTCCTTCAATTCTTTTTCTACAAGAGATGTTATGTCTAACATCTCCTGTTCATTTTTTGTTTCTATATCTATTTCTGATGTCATAAATCTGTGTATTGGTCACTAACTAAATAACTAATTTCTCCTTTTTCATCTGATGTCTTATCTGTCTTCATCCTTATGATTAAATAACCAGATAACCAAAGAACCTTCACCGCGCCCACTATGTGTAAGGAATATTTATACTTGATGGTTCTGCCTCAGGCTTCCATCTAAACTCTGTTTTTTGAAACTCCATAACTATTGATATAACCTCTCTGATTATGCATATAGCAGGGACAGCAAATACTATACCCCAGAATCCAGCTATCTCTCCCCCAGCTATGAGCCCTAATATCAGTACGGCTGGGTTTAAGCTTGTATTTCTTTTCATTATATAGGGTTGGAGTATCCATCCATCAAATGACCTTAAAATAGCAAAAAATATAAGAACCTTTATAACAGCTGAAACATCATTGTACTGAATAAAGGCTATTATAGATGATATCAATGCCCCGAGTATTGCCCCTAAGTATGGGACAACTGAAAATATTCCAACTATTATCGCTATTATAGAAAAATAATCTATCCTGAGTATAAAAAGCCCAAAGAATGATATTATAAAAAGAACAAATGCCTCGCTTATAACACCTCCCAAATAATTTCCGAGGGTATTATCAACCCTTGAAACTATATGCAGTATAATCTCAACATATCTTGATGGAATATGATCAAGCACGAGATCAAGCATTTTCCTACCCTTAATAAGTATGAAAAAAGCTACAAATGGAATAAAAAGAATAAACATAAGCGATGGAAGAAATGATACAATGTAACCTGGGATAAGAATCATAAAATTAGTTATCTTTTCGTTGATATTAAACTGAACAAGAAATGGGAACATGTCCATGATTTTTTTTACAAGCATTGAAAAAATAAATTCAAACCTTTGATAATACTCTGGCCAATCATTTATAAATGACTCTATATCTATGCTTGCAAGGTTTATAACAACAAACAAAAGTGCTAAAAAGAAAATACCTGAAATAAGATAAAGCATACTAACAGCATATGTCCTTTTTATTCCTCTTACCTCAAAAAATTTTACAATAGGATTTAACAGATATGAAAATGCAACACTTAACACAAGTATAAAAAATGTTTTTTTTGCAAAATAAAAGATTATTGCAAATAATAAAACAACCAGTATTGGAAATATCATCTCTTTTATTGTTATATTTTTTTTCATTTTTTAATCTTTTACAATTGTATTCCTGAGTCTTGCCGATAAAATCTTTGCGAGGTTATAATTTATTATTGCAGCTATCTTAGGTTTTGTATGAATCATATTTTCTATATTTGTTTTGTAGAGCATAAAAACATAACTTTCTTCCATAGCTATTGCTGTGAGTGTTCTTGGAAGTTCTTCTAACAAGGCCATCTCACCGACAAAATCTCCTGAGTGAATCTGAGAAAACAGAACATTTTCATTTCCGTTTTTTTTGTAAAGACCAATTGTTCCTGAATAAACTATAAACAGTGCTCTGCCTATATCTCCTTCTAAAAATAACACCTCGTCCTTAATATATTTTTTTTCATATATATTTTCAAGTATATAGAGAAGATCCTTTCTCTTTATGTTTTTAAACAGAGCAATGGACGCGAGAAACTTAATTTTTAAAAGTACTTCCTCATCATATGCTTTGTTAAAAAATTTTTCAAATATCATAGCTGTTTAAAAAATATAGCAATTCTGTTTATGGCTTCAGATATGAATTCTCTTATTGTGTTTGATACACCATTAACCATCTTAAAAGCAGGTTCAACATCTATAATTCTGTTATCCATATCCTTTGCAAGCTTTTCTATGTTAGTAGCAGCTGATTTTATGTGTTTCAATGTATCTATAAACTCAATTGCAACTATTATAAATATTACTGTTACAAGTATTATACAGATAGATATAACTATGTCCATAATGGTGCCTCCCTTATTAAAAATATATCAAGCATACACTGCCTTCCCTCTATAAAATTATATCATATAATTATTAAAATATAATTAAGTTTTATATTACCATATAAAATTTGGTTTAAGTCCAACTGAGTTCCACATCTTCGTATCCTCCATACAAAGATATATTCTTTCAGTAGGAAATTTATAAATTTTTAAGAGATCAATAATTTTTAAATATATATCCTTTCTTAAATTCTTTGGATATCTAAGTTTATTATCAAAATCAAGAACCATTTCCTCATCAAGTATTATATTGTTCATAAATCTTTGTTCTATTATTTTTTTTGTCTCAGGTTTAAAGCGAAATGTCCCGATGCTTATCCATTTTAGCTCATCTGTTTTAATGATTGAAAAAAGAAAAGAAATCATATTGGAATAACTGCTTTCCCAGCCTTCAACAGATATAATAGGATCTAAGTGAATAGCTGTGGAATATCCATAGTCTAAAAGACTTCTTAACGACTTTACCCTTTCCTTCAAAGACGATGTATAGTGTTCTGTACAGTCTATTATATCTTGTGGATTGAGTGAGTATGATATAACAATATTTTTTGACGGTTTTACTTTAAAAAAATTATTGATATTTGTTGTTTTAGTCTTAAACTCAAAGTAGATATTTTCAACATCCCTTATAGCATTTATTATATCCATTGAGTATTCAGTTAGATCATCATAAACGAGTGAATCTGTAAACTCTCCCGTTCCTATTCTTATCTTGTTCTTTTTGTTTTTGATCAGATTAAATAGCTTGGATATAAAATCATTTATATTTGTTTCTAAGGCTATGCCATTAAAGTTCTGATATCCTTGTAAAAAACAGTACTCACAGTCAAGCGGACAGCCAAAACCTAAGTTCATCACATAATACCCACAGCTTAGACATCCCTTTGTACATGGACATCTTTTTATAAAATCAAATCTTTCATTGAAAAGATATATCCTTTGGCTTCTTGAGTTATATTCTTTTATATCAAAGGATTTTTTTAAATTCTTAAAATTATCAATATATCTGACCTTTGCAGATGAAAATTTTTTTAATATGTTTGATAATATCTTGCTATTTTCTGAGCCTCTTTCAACTATTACTTCATCTATATCAATTATTTTATCCCTTTTAATAAATGAATTTTCAGTCGACAGCTCAAGCTTTGGAAGATAAAACTTATCATAAGGGGTGTCAAAATAAGAATTATGATATCTTATCTTTAAAAGATCTTTTTTAAACTGCTCATAGTTCTTGTATTGCGGTATAAACGAAAAATCAACAATTCTTTTCTTTTTTATTATTTCAAATATAAGTCTTTTAATTTCTCTCTTTTTATTAATCCCTAGAAATGGATACCTGCTTTCTACAATTTTTGTTATATCATTAAATAAAATATCATATCTCATTTATAAACAGCCTCATCAAGCCTTACTATAGTAAAATTTCTATTTTTTGCTTCTTTTATTATTTCTTCTGTAAGCCTTAAAATTCTTTTTTTATGTTTAGGTGTATCATGCATTAAAAATACTGCTCCGGGTCTGATGTTATCAATATATAATTTTATAAGCTTTTCATCATCTATTTTATTCCAGTCATATCCAAATGTCCAGTTAAAAACCTTATAGCCGTTTTTTTGAGCGAGTTCAATAGCCCATTTTTTATCATAACCATATGGAAATCTTATGTAGGTTGGAGTGAATCCTAATATGTTTTTAATTTCATTTTCAGTTTTAGTTATTTCGTCTAAAAGTATTTTTTCATGTTCTAGGAATTTTCTTTCTTGGAAAAGATTTATATGTGAGTATGTGTGATTCCCTATAAGGTGACCATCATCATAAATCCTTTTGAGGTTTGATGGATATTTCTTTACATTATTACCTAAAACAAAAAATGTTGCCTTAACTCCATATTTTTTAAGCACATCACATATCTCAGGTGTTACTGTGGAAGGACCATCATCAAATGTTAATGCTATCTGATTGGTTGTTGTGCTGATATGGAAAAAAAAATCACCCGAATAAGAGCTGGTTGCAAAGCAGATAAAAATGATCAGAAATTTCATAATACACCTCTAAAAGCAATTATATAAAATTACTATACTTCTATTTTTTCAAAACTTTTTACAGCCCTTTTAAAAAGCCAGTATGAAAATGAAAAGCTTATTATTATAAACAGGAGTGATGCTGCATAGAAAGCTCTTTGTTCAAAGTGGTAGTTTGTATTATGAATCATATAAAAATAGTTTCTTACAGGATATGAAAACAGTGAAGCACTCATCACGCAGTAAACTGCTGATACCGCCATATAAATAAATCCTCCATACGATGATTCAACTTGGTGTATGTTTTCAATATTAAAGTCAGGAAATATTGCTCCAAAGCTTATTGCAAAAAGACAAAGAACAAAGCTTATTATTGTTGAAGCAAAAACCGATAGCTCAAACATAAACGTATCAACCTCAAGATATAAATTTGAAACAATGACAAGGATCATTGTAAGAATAAAAATTGGGAAGAAATAAAATATCAGTTTTGAAAACAGAAAATTTTCGGTCTTTATAGGTATTGTCTTCACAATCCAGACAGCCCCCCCCTCAGAGCTTACCGATGTAAAAACAAATCTGAGAGCGACTGCTGATATAACAAAACCTACAACTATTATGTTCAAAAATGATACAAAATTTTTGACATCTGAATCATTCAGTGGGAGACTTCTTATGCTGAACACATAAACCATACTGAGGGCAGCTATCAGTATGATCTGTGAATAATATCTGACATCTCTTTTTATTGTTATCCTGTCCTTGTACATAAATGCCATTATGTTTTTTAACGACTTTATTTTTTGAGATATTTTAAACTCAAAAGGAATCCTGTAAAGATATTTTTTATTTGATCCGCTTTGAGCACCGCTAAATGCCTTAAGGTAGGTTTTTTGGCTTGTTTTGATTATGAGCAGATAGAGAATAGTGGATATGGCGTATAGCAGCAAAAGATTTATAAAAAAACTATGCCAGTTGGAGTTGCCGTATGCAATCATTCCCTTGGTCAACCACCAGCTTGGAAGATATGGCGCTGTTGGAGCCTGAAGATAGGTGAGATAGTTTGCTATGACACCCATCATGTCAGGTCTTAACAGTTTTTCAGGTTTTGAAAATCTTAATCCTACATATGCAAGTGCAAAGGAAAGGCTGGATAAAATCCATATAAAATCTCTGGTTTTTGAATTAGGAAAAAAATACATGAGAAGAAGACTGAAAAAGAGTCCTATTATGGCTGCAAGAAATGCATATGGGATGCTTAGCAAAAAGAATATACTAATGAAGTCTATGCTATAATTGTTTATCCTCATAAGGGCAACAACATATGGAAGTATTATAAGCATAAGACTCCATGATGAATAAAAAACTGTGTTTAAAACCTTGTCTGAAAAAATTTCAGTTTCTTTTAATGGAAGTGAAAAAAGGAATTTGAGATCATATGAATAAAAGAGAGTGGTCATTGATATTATTAGTGATGAGACAACTATCATAAAAAAGCTTATCACAAAAACCATTGCTGAAAGCTTTGATATCAAAAGACCTCCTATAAGCTCAACACCTTTAAGATATTTTAAAATCCTAAAGAATGAAAGATATAAGAGGAGGAGCAGAATAATGCCAGTTAATGTAAAAATAAAATTCTTTATCCTTTCCCATCTATTAAAATTTTTTACTTTATTAAAAAAGCTTTTGATTCTATATCTTAAAATAATTGGCATATAATTGGTCTTGTTTTTTTATTTTTAGCTGATAGATTATGAGAATACAATGAGTATCAATATAATACTTCCTTCTCATTTGTTATATCAAGGAATACATCTTCAAGATCCTTTCCTTTAAACTTAGAGAGTATATCATCTATACTGCCTATAGCTGCAATACTACCATTTTTTAAAACAGCCACTCTGTCAGATATCTTTTCTGCCATCTCAAGTATATGAGTACACATAAATATGCTTGTACCATTCTGAGTAAGTTTTTTTATTAGCTCTTTAAATTTTTTAACGCTAAGCGGATCAAGGCCAACTGTTGGCTCATCAAATAGCATTATTTTTGGTTTCCTCAAAACGACGCTTGCTATCAAAAGTTTCTGTCTCATACCATGTGAATAGGATGAAAGTATATTATCAGCATATGGCATCAGTGAAAAAAAATCAAGAAGTTCATTGATATCCTTTTCTGGCTTGGGTATCTGATATACTTCTGATATAAACTTTAAAAATTCCCTTGCAGTAAGGTATGGATAAACAAATGGTTCATCGGGTATGTATGAAATATATTTTTTAGATTCAAGCGGATTTTTTACTACATCAAGGGAGTCAAGAAATATTTCACCTGATGTGGGTTTCAAAATTCCTGAGATTATTTTTACTGTTGTGGTCTTGCCTGCACCATTTGGTCCAAGAAAAGCAAATATCTCCCCCTCCCTTACTTCAAGGGAGATATTATTTACAGCTGTAAAGCTGCCAAATTTTTTTGTTAAATTTTTAATGTAAAGCACGGTTTTATGAGTTTGTTTCCTGTTTTTCAAATTTTTTTCTAAAATCTTGGATCTCAACCTTTGATGTAAGCTGTCTTAAATAATAATTTGCAACTTCCAAAAATTTTTCCTGTTTAAGTCCTGCCATGAACTTTTCTCTATCCTTAGATATATCCTTTATCTGTTTGCTGAATATCCTCTCATAAAATTTTTCTTCATCAGGGGTTATTTTAATGGTTGAATATAAAAATTGTTTTAGATGCATCGCTGTCCTTTCCTTTTTTCTCCAATCCTCATAATCCTTTGGTGTCATTTTATACGTTGACCATATTTGTGAAACATATGCCCTTGGATCAAATCTTCCACCTGATGCAAAGTTAGGTGTGTTTTCTATCTCAAGTGCAACCTCATAGTTGGATACAGCCATATTAAATTTTTTGGCTTCCTGATAGAAAAGTTCATTAACTATCATCTCCTTAAAAACCTCCTGCCTTACCATTTTATCTATAACATCATTTGCTTCAGGTATCTGTTTATCCCTTGTTATGTTTTCCACTGTTGCTCTTACCTCCATCTCATATCTATCGTAGGGTATCTTACCCTTTCCAACCTTTGCTATGGTATTAGCAACTGAGATATTGCCTATATATGCTCCAAGTCCAAAAAACACACCGAGAACAAAAACAAGAACCGTGATTGTAAATATAATATTTTTATGCTTATTAAAAAAAGATGTCATAATCTCTCCTATATTTGATTCTTTACTCTGACCATTCCATTTATTCCTGCCCCTTCCTCAACCATAATCTTCTGTGTTGTTATATCACCGATGATGGAAGCTGTTGACATGATCTCAACAAAGTTTCTTGATAGTATATTGCCCTTTATTGCACCATAGACTATACATTTTTCTGATGATATATCACCAGTTATTTTTGCTGTTTTGCTAACAAAAACTTCTTTCGCCTCACTTATGCTGCCATTTACTATACCCTCAATCTTTATAGAACCCTTGGTGATAAGGTTGCCTGTAAATATACAATCAGGTGATATAATGCTTTCTGAGGCAGTTAGTTCGGATATTTTTTCTTTAAATGCCATATCTGTTACCTTTTAGCTATTGTGTTATGTAAAAATTTTGATGGATTTTTAGTGCTTCCATATTCCCATACCTCATAGTGTAGATGAGGACCAGTGGATGTTCCTGTGGAGCCGAGCTTTGCTATCACATCTCCCCTTTTTACAACCTCTCCATCCTTTACAAGAGATTGACTGAGATGACCATAAAGGGTGGAGTAACCAAATCCATGATCAACAATAACGCACAAGCCATAACCCATAGCCCAACCCGTATATCTGACAACTCCATCAGCAGTGACATGGATGTCACTACCCGGTTTGTTTGCTATATCAACCCCAGAATGAAAATCATATGAGAGTGTAAATGGGTGTATCCTATATCCATATGGAGATGTTATGTTCCCAATGACAGGCCAGTCCGAAGGTAAGGACTTCTGATGATTTAACTTTGTGGTTATATAATTCAGTAACTCATTATAATTGGTTAATAATTGCTGGGATTCATTCTTTATGTTATCATATGCATTTATGATCTCTTTTTCATCCAGCTTGGAATAATCAATGTTTTCAATGATATTTCTGAGTTTAAGGCTTTCAGAATACTGTGGTCCACCAATTCCATTAAGTGATGATTCTTTGTTGATATCACTATCAGTTATCTTTGCTATTTGTTTAGATGTCCTTTTAGCGAAGTTTAAATAATCAAGACTTTCTCTGGCTGTGACAAGAATTTTATCTATTTTATTTTTAAGTATTCTGTTCTCTATCTTCAACGCATAATAGTCTGCAGTCTTAAAATAATCAAACATTGAAAAGCTTATGAATACTATAAAAATTATTGATATAAGAAATGCACTTAAAAAACTTATATTTATTGTAAATGATGGAATATAGGATGTTGGACTAAAATTTATATATATCTTGTGTCGTAGCAAGCTTTTTATCAGTTTTTTTATGTAATGCATAAAATCAGTTTATTAAAATCTCATAAAACTTACAAAACTCCATAATATATAGTTTAATAATTATTAATAAATCAAGTCAATAAAAATCATAAAATCAGGGCTATACTGCCAATCTGTTTATTCGCTTCAGCATACCTTTGAATAAAATTTTATGGACAGGAACGAGAGCATACCAGTAGAGATAACCTAAAAGTCCTTCCGGTTCAAAATATGCTGTTAAAAGAAGTTTATTATCATCAGTTATTTCAAACTTAAGCCATCCCCTTCCATGCATTCTCATCTCTGATCTGAGTAAAAAAAGCGAGTTTTCCTTTATGTTTTCCACTCGCCAGAAATCTATTGTTTCACCCGGATGAATATCATTTAAATTTCTCCTCCCATTTCTCATGCCAACTCCACCAAGGAATTTGTCTAAAAGGGCTCTTAGTTTCCATAAAAAATTCAAATAGAAGTAACCATTTTTCCCACCTATAGATTTTATAACAGAAAAAATTTTTTCAGGTGTTGAAGATATTTTTACTGAATAAGATATCATTATCATCCCCTGAGATTCGCTAAGAGTTTTATTTTTCTTTATATAGTGAGGTATGTATGATGTTGTCCATATGCTTTCTATATCATTGCCAACTATCCTTCTTAAAGCATATTTAACCTGTGTCTCATAGTCTATAGGTTTTATATCCGGAAATATTTTTTCTGCTAAATCTGATGTTTTTATTGTCTGATTCTTAAGGCTTTCTAAAAGTGCCTCTGATATATTATATGGTATTGGTGATAATGATGATATAATTCTTGCACAGAAATGAGGATTGTTTATCGGACAGCGGAGTATAGGTTTTTTTATACCTCTTATCTTTAGATATATTTTAAGCATATCTATATATTTGAGGATATCAGGTCCACCTATCTCTATTATCTTGCTGTCTGAATCACTGTTATCTATAGCTTCTATGAGATAGCTAAGTACATCTCTTATAGCTATTGGTTCACAGAGTGAGTCAAGCTGTTTTATGTAAGGGAGAAATGGAAGCCTTTGAGCAGTGTATCTGATCATTTCAAATGATACACTCCCTGAACCTATGATTATTCCTGCTCTGAACTCTGTTACATTTTTATTGTAATTCCTTAGTGTGTTACCAACAAGTATTCTTGATTCAATATGTCTTGAAATATTTTTTTTGTTTGATGATAACCCACCGAGATATATAATTTTTTTTATCCCATGCTTTTTAGCATATACTGAAAAATTTTCTGCACAGATCTTTTCAATGTTCTCAAATCTTTCAGAATCATTCATTGAATGTATGAGATAGTATGCTGCCTCTGCATTTTCAAAAACTTTGTCAATATTTTCTGTGCTTGTGAAATCCGCTTTTACAATTTCTATATTTTTTGAAAAAGGTCTGGATAAAAGATATTCAGGATCCCTTACAACACATCTTACATTAAATCCCCTCTCAATGAGACGTGGTATCATCCTTAAACCAATATAACCACTTGCTCCTGTTAGGGTAACAGTTCTCATAGATAAATTATTTTAAATCAAAAACTATTTCTTCACTTTTGGCTGAGTATTACTGGACTGAGGAACAGCAGATTTTGATTCATATTTTTTAAGCGCTTCTCTTGCAATTGATTCCCACTGAGTTTGAGGATAAAGAATAGTGATCTTTTGATATGTTTCTTTTGCCAAATCATTCTGCCCCTTTGTTTCGTATGATATTGCAAGTGACATATAGACCTCAGGTGTGAGGTAGTGATCAGGATATGCATTTACAAAAGTACTAAACATAGGAATTGCTTTATCATAATCCTTTAAAGCCTGATAGGTTTTTGCTACTGAATACGATGCAAATGGAACAAGTTCCTTGTTTGATATTTTCCTACTAGCATTTATGTATGCTTCAATCGCCTTAGGATAGTTGCCATTTGTAAAATATATATCACCTTTCAACAGCCTTGCAAAATCACCACTCGGATATTTTGAAAAATTTTTTTCTATTATATCAAGCTGTTCAAGAGCCTCATCCATTTTACCAGCAGCATAGTACTGTTGAGCAACAAAATAATACTTTTCAGCTGTTTCTTTGTTTTTTGAAAGATTTATAAAAATCACTATTGCTATTATTATTGCTGCTACTATTATAGCTATTATTGACCATACTGTCTGTTTGTTTTCTCTTATCCATCTGTAAACTGCATCATTTTTTTGAGAATTATCCTTATCCTTAACCCATGTTGATTCAGGCATCTTACCTCCAGATAAATTTACTGTCGCGCCCCCGGCCGGACTTGAACCAGCAACCTTCTCCTTAGGACGGAGCAGCTCTATCCAGTTGAGCTACGGGGGCAAAAAAATATTAGAAATCAAAATAAATTTTATCAGTATTTTATTAGTGAGAAAAGATCATAATCTTTGAGCTTTTCTCTGCCGTTCAATCCTGATAGTTCTATCATCATAAACACACTTGATACATTTCCACCAAGTCTTTTAACAAGATCACAAACCGCTTTCGCCGTTCCACCTGTTGCAAGCACATCATCAACTATTATAACATTTTCGCCGCTTTTTATTGCATCCTCATGAACCTCAAGCGTGTCCTTGCCATATTCTAAATCATATGTTACGGATATGGTTTTATAAGGAAGTTTTCCTTTTTTTCTTACAGGAACAAAGCCTGCACCAATCTCAAGAGCAAGTGGTGCTGCAAGTATAAAGCCTCTTGCCTCTATCCCTATAACCTTTGATATGTTTTTATTTCTGTAATAGTTTGCAAGATAGTCTATTGTCTGCTTAAACACTTTGTAATCTCCTAAAAAAGGCATTATGTCCTTAAATATTATTCCTTTCTTTGGAAAATCATAGACGTCTCTTATAAGTTTTTTTATTTCCTTTGTTAATTCTAATTCTTCTGTTTTAGTGTTCATTTTTTCTCCTTTTTAAGAGGATTTCCAAGAATATCAGTATCTTGCTTTGGGGTATTCCAGCCTGGTTTTAAGTTAGGAGTGGTCTTGAACTTCATCTCTATAAGTCCCATATTAGCAGCAACTCTTCTGAGCCTCAGTATTGCTCTTTCTTCAAGCTGTCTTACTCTTTCTCTTGAAAGTTTAAGCTTATCGCCTATTTCCTGAAGCGTCATGGGATTTGTTCCAGCAAGGCCATATCTCATCTCAAGTATCATCCTTTCTCTATCACCTATCTGTGACAGAGCATTCTTTAGCTCATCGTGCATTTTGAGTATGGAGATAAGATCTTCAGGCGATGATTGCTTGCTATCTTCTATCATTTGACCCAGTGTATCCTCGTCATGATCCTCATTATAGACCGGATTTTCAAGAGACGTTGATCCCTTTACTACCTCATAAGCATTTAAAACAGTCCTTATTTGGTTTGCATTCCAGTGCATCTCCTTTGCCATCTCTGTAAGCGTTGGATCCCTCCCCAACTTTCCATGCAGCGAATCCCATTGTCTGAGCCACTTTCTTAATGCTGTCCATGCATGTGGTGGAACTCTTATTGTTTTGGATTGTTCTTCAACATATCGTCTTATATACTGCTCTATCCAGTAGGATGCATAAGTTGAAAATCTATATCCCTTTTTGGGATCAAATTTGTCTATTGCGTGCAATAGACCGAGATTTCCTTCCTCTATCAAATCCATAAGATCGGAACCAGCATATAAGTATTTTTTAGCTATTGGTATAACAAGTTTTAAATTTACCTGAAGGATCCTGTCCTTTGCTCGCCTGTCTCCCCTTTTAACTCTTAACCAGAGCTGATGAAACTCTTCCCTTGAAATTTTTGTGTCTATCTGGCTTATAGCTTTTATATACTGTTTTGTTGAATCAGTTGAAAGAGCGGATATCGATTGACTTGTGTTCTTTTCTTCGCTGTTTTCTTGATTTGTTTGCTGTGATTCTATATCTGTAGAATTAACAGATGTGTCTTCATTTTCTTCATAGTTTAATTTGGAGCTGAGAACTTTATCCCCTGTGTTCTTTTTAATTTTTATATTTTTTTTCTTTTTCATTTTTATCCCCCGCGTTCATCTCCTGATTATAAAATTTTCAGGAAACTCCACATTTTCGGCTTTGATTATCTCTATATTCTCAACCACCGCTAAAATATAATTTTTTTTAATTTCATCAATAAATTTATTTATATCATCCCCAAGTCCTTTTACCCCGCACTCAACACTTCCATCATCCATATTTTGAACCCACCCGCATAGAGAATATTTCTGTGCTATTTCATATATAAACCATCTGTATCCTATCCCTTGAACTCTTCCATAAATCTTTATTATTATTTTATCCATATCAGATAAATATTACTAAAAATTGGTTTTTTAGGCAATAGGTATTGACAAAGCCAGTCCAGAACAATTATCAGAGAGCAGTCCAGCCACAGGAATAGGCGATTTTATTGCCTACGAAAAACAAACCCACAGTTTGTGTCCATGTGGATGGACAATGGTTAGTCTGCCGAAGCCGCTTTGGCGTAGTCAGGATCAGTAAAAGCAAAAAGCAATAATGGTTAGTGAATAAGGTTTTCCTTTTATTACAGCTCAGTGTTCACTACACACTGATCACTAATACAGTGATCAGTGAAGCAGTTGACAAATAGACAGGTTATATTGGATAACCTCTTGAATTTGCTTTTTAAAAAATAATTTTGTTTAATATATATATAAATTGCCGCGGTAGCTCAGTGGTAGAGCACTGGTCTGAAAAACCAGGTGTCGTTGGTTCGATCCCAACCCGCGGCAGTTTTCTTCCTCGTTACAAGGGGGCAGTATGGAAAATAAAATAGCTATTGTGGATGATAATGAAAGTATACTTGCGTCCATTGAATCCATTTTAAAGGACAATGGATATGATGTCAAATGTTATAATGATCCTTTGGGAGTTGTTGAGAAGATAAGAGAGTATTTGCCCTCGTTAATAATGCTTGATATCCATATGCCAGGTAAAAACGGGATAGAGCTTTTAAAAGAAATAAAAGGGGATTCAGTCTTAAAAAAGATACCTGTTGTTATGCTCACTGTTGAGGGAAGTCCTTCAGAGATACAACTGAGTATGCTCTATGGTGCAAACACATATATTTTAAAACCAGCTAAGAAGGATGACATACTGAATGTGGTAAAAAATATACTTATAGTTTGATTTTTTAAATAAAAATTTGCTAAACTATACAGATATGGCAAACGTAAAAACTAAAAGACATAAAAGTGCTTTAAAAGAGCAGAGAAAAACTCTTAAAAGAGAGAGTGAAAACCGCGGGATAAAGGTTAGAATACATAAAAAAGTAAAAGAATTTAAAAAGCTTTTATCTCATAAAAACTATGAGGCTGCAAGCAAGATGGTTCCTGAGCTTTATTCTATAATAGATAAAGCAGCAAAGAAAAATACTATTCACTGGAAGAATGCTGCGAGAAAGAAATCTGAGATTTCAAATATTCTTAAGGATTCATTAAGTAATCAATAATAATATAGACGATATTTTTTATAAGTATTACAGGATCTTCTGTATGCGTGCTCTTGAGTGTGTTTTCTACATCAAGGCAGTGGTTTATTGTTTTGATAATTCTGTTCTCGCTTATATATCTTACCTCTGATCTTAGCTCTCCCGGAAAAACTCCTAACTGGTAGGAAAGGTTGTAGCTGTTTATATGAGCTGTATTGAGTGCGTTGATTTTAATCATCTTTTCAAGGGCTAAAAGAATCATATTTATAATCCTAAGAGGCTCCTCTCCTGATCTGATGAGGTCATCTATTATTTTTTTCAATCTTTCTCTATCCTTTGAAAGTATAGAGTTTATTATATCAAAGGGATTGAGATCTTTGAATGAGGCAATGATATCTTTAACCTCATCAAATGTTATATTCTTTTTGTTCTCTGAGTAAATAATAAGCTTTTCTGTTTCATTCTTAAGGCTTCCATAGTTATCTATCACACCTGCAATATATTCAAGTGCTACCTCATCTATTTTTTTTGAGTGTTTTTCTAACTCATTCTTTACATAGTGGATTATCTCTGTTTTATCTGGTGGGGCTATGTTTATAAATGTAAGTGAATATATACCGAATTGTTTTTCCAGCTCATTCTGCCTTAATTCATCATTCAATGTTATGACAAGAATTGTTGATGGATTTGGATTTGTAAGATAGTCCTCAACGGCCTTTTTGGCATCCTTTTTTAGCTTCTCATAATTTTTTAAAATAACAAGCTTTTTTGTTGAAAAAAGAGGAGCAGTTGAAACATCGTTCATAAAAAGACTTATATCAATATCTATACCACTCAGTTCAGATATGTCAAAATCATTTTTAAAGGTGCTTCTTATATTTTTTAAAAGCTCATTCTTTTTCGCATCATCTGTTCCACCAAGGATATATACACTATCGAACTTAACTGATAATATATCATTAATAAGATTTGTCTCCGTCTTTATTTTCATATCTTTTTTTCTGATACACCTGTCACAGAGCCAAATCCTTTCACCGTCCTTTTAACAACATCCTTTGATATTATATCCCATATCTTTTCTCTTGCCTCTTCCTCTGTCATACCACCAGGAAGCGTTGATGCTGAATAGATTTGATTAGCAACAAGAGTTTTTTCTTCCCATAGTATTGTGTTTGTTTTTTTATCGGCCAATTTTATTGCATACTGAACTGTTATCTTATAAACTGTTGGAACCATATTTGAGTCATACTGTATAGGTGTCATAAGATAATTTTTGATCTCACCGCTCAGTATTCCATCAGCTTCATTGGGATTTACTATCTTATACTGGCCGTCCTTTAAAAACTCATCTATTATTTTAAGAGTAAGCCTCTGTTCTATTCCAAATATAGAACTCTTGTTGGAGAATGGTTCCACGCTTAAAGATTTTATATGCTGCGGAAGTATCTGTGGTGCAGGTTTATATACTATGTTCTGATTATTGCCTACACAAGAAACAAGTGCTGTCATCAAAAAAATACATAATAATTTTTTCATATATTCCCCTCCACCTCATTTATAAGCAATTTAGTTTTATAAAACAAACAACTTATATAATCAATATGTGATAAAAGAACTCCTTATACTGTTATATCACACTAACGTTATAAAACAAAGTTTATAATCTTATCCTTCACATATATTATTTTATTAATTTTTTGACCGTTTATATACTTTTCTATTTGAGGCATTGCAATTGAGGTTATCTCATCCTGACTTTTACCCATAGCTGTTTTTATCCTTCCCCTTAGCTTTCCGTTCACCTGCACTGCTATCTCAACCTCTTTTGTTGATAGGAGTGTTGAATCATATGATGGCCATGCTTCTTCCAAAAGAAATTTTTTACCACCGTATCTCTGCCATATCTCATCAGTTATATGAGGGGCAAATGGATGGAGAAGTTTAATAAATATTTCAAAATCATTTCTTGATGTATTTACTGATATAGCATTGAAATAAATCATAAGCTGGGATATGGCTGTGTTAAACCTAAGTTTTTCAATATCCTTAGTAACCTTTTCTACTGTTTCATTCCTAAGTATCAATATATTCTTATCAGGATCATTGTTATTAATATTTTTTTTAATATCTTTTCCCCATAGCCATACTCTTTTTAAGAATCTGTGAACACCCTCTATGGCCATTATATCCCATGGCTTTGAGTCTTCAAGTGGCCCCATAAACATCTCATACATTCTGAATGTATCTGCGCCATATTTTGATATGGTTTCATCAGGATTTATCACATTCTTTTTTGATTTGGACATTTTTTCTATCATTGGTTTTATTCTCTCTCCATCTGATGTAATGGCTGTTCCATCAGCTTCAAAACGTAGTTCCTTATAGCTGTGATAAACACCCTTTGAGTCTCTGTATGCAAATGAAACTATCATTCCTTGATGAACAAGCTTTTGAAATGGTTCTGGGGTTGAGACTACACCTATGTCATAGAGAAATTTATGCCAAAATCTTGCATAGAGTAAATGGAGAACAGCATGTTCAGCACCGCCAACATAAAGATCCACAGGCATCCAAAGTTTTTCAGCCTCCTTATCGAATATTTTTTCATTATTTTTAGGATCAATATATCTAAGGTAATACCAGCAGGATCCTGCCCATTGGGGCATTGTATTTGTCTCTCTTTTGGCTGGAGAGTGACAGTGAGGACATGTTGTATTAACCCAGTCTGGTCTAAGGACAAGTGGAGATTCTCCTGTTCCGCTTGGTTGATACTGCTTTAGTTCTGGAAGCACAAGCGGAAGATCTTTTTCATCCAGTGGAACCACCCCGCATTTTGGGCAGTGGACCACAGGTATTGGTTCCCCCCAGTAACGCTGTCTTGAAAAAACCCAGTCTCTTAACTTGTAGTTTACCTTTGAATTTCCCAGACCTTTATCATTTATATACTCAATAATTTTTGATTTTGCTTTTTCTGTTGTAAGTCCATTTATGATATCAGAGTTTATGATAACACCATCATCGGTGTATGGTTTTGATCTATCTATCTCACCAGAAAGCGGTTTTATAACCCATATAATCTCAAGATTAAATTTTTTTGCAAACTCAAAATCTCTTTCATCATGGGCAGGAACAGCCATTATTGCCCCGCTTCCGTAGTTCATAAGAACATAATCAGATATCCATATAGGTATTTTTTTACCGTTGACAGGATTTACTGCATATGAACCAGAAAAAACTCCTGTTTTTTCCTTGCTTTCACTCCTTGATATATCTGTTTTTGATACAGCTTCTTTGATATACTTTTCTGCCTTATCTCTGTGTTCATCTGTAATAAGTTTTTCAATATATGGATGCTCAGGTGCAATAACAAGATATGTCGCCCCATATATTGTATCAGGTCTTGTTGTAAATACCTTTATCTTCAGATCGCTCTTTTCCAACGGAAAGTATATCTCGGCTCCCTCACTTTTACCGATCCAGTTCTTTTGCATCTCTATTGTTGATTTCGGCCAATCAAGAGTGTCAAGATCCTTTAAAAGCCTTTCAGCGTATGCTGTTATCCTTAAAATCCACTGTCTTAATGCCTTCTTTTCTACTGGTGTAGAGCATCTCTCACACCTTCCACCAAAAACCTCTTCATTGCTGAGTCCTGTTTTACACTTAGGACACCAGTTTATTGGAATGTAATCCATATATGCAAGCCCTTTTTCATAAAGCTTTAAAAAAATCCACTGAGTCCATTTATAGTATGATGGGTCTGTTGTGTTGATTTCCCTCTGAAAATCATATGAAAGTCCGAGTGAAATTATCTGCCTTCTAAAGTTTTCTATGTTTTTTTGGGTTATTATGGCGGGATGTGTTTGAGTTGCCATAGCATAGTTTTCAGCTGGAAGTCCAAAGGCATCCCAGCCTATAGGATGAAGTACATCATATCCGTTCATCCTTTTATACCTTGAGACAATATCAGTTGCAACATATCCCTCAGGATGACCAACGTGAAGACCATCACCGCTTGGATATGGAAACATATCAAGACAGTAAAACTTTTTCTTGTCAGGCTTGAATGGAGAAGAAAATATATTTGATTCCTTCCATCTTTTTTGCTGATTTAAATCTATCTCTACAAAGTTTATTTCATCGTTGTTCATAATACACCTCGTTTAAAAAATGTTCATCTACTTTTGGTATGCAATTTGTTATCATCTGATAAAAGTTTAAAGATATAAAGCGTTTCTTCTGACATTGTTCTCTTCTCCTCGACAGTTTTATCATCAAAACCGGAGATATGGAGTGAGCCATGAACTATGAGTATAAGTATCTCTGTTTCAAAAGGAATGCTGTATCGCTTAGAATTTTTTTCAGCTGTATCAACTGATATGAATATATCTGCTACTTTTTCAGGAATAATGTCGTTTGAATAATCAAATGCTATAACATCTGTTGCTCTCTTGTGGTTTAAAAACTTTGAATTTATTTTTTTTATCTCTTTGTCACTTAAAAAAATTATATTCAGCTCATCAATTTTTTTATTGTTTTGTTTTAATGTAAGAAAAGCCGCTCTTTTGATAATGTCTGTGTTATTAAAAGATACATCTGTCTGGTTTATTATATTAATGTTCATTTTTTTCCCATCTCTCATATGCATTTACTATTTTTGAAACAAGCGGATGTCTAACTATATCAGAGTTTGAAAGTTTTATGATTTTTATCTCTTTGATATCCTTTAAAATTTTTAGTGATGTTATAAGACCTGAGTTTTCTTTGGATTCAAGATCTATCTGTGTTATGTCACCGGTTATAACTATTTTTGAGTTTATTCCCATTCTTGTTAGAAACATCTTCATCTGTGATGTTGTGGTGTTTTGTGCTTCATCAAGTATTATAAAAGAATTTTCAAGGGTTCTTCCCCTCATATATGCAAGCGGAATAGTTTCTATTATATCCTCTTCCTTGTATATCTGAAATTTTTCAGGGCCGAGAAGGTTATAAAAATTATCATACACAGGTCTTAGATATGGATTTACCTTATCATCTATATCACCTGGCAGAAAACCTAACCTTTCCCCGACTTCAACTATAGGTCTTGTGATCACTATTTTTCTTATTTTTTTATTCTTCAGCATTCGTAATGCCATAACTGTTGCTAAAAATGTTTTTCCTGTGCCTGCTGGACCAACAGATATCACAATATCATTTTCTTCTATTGCCTTTATGTACAATTCCTGATTTGGTGTTTTTGGTGCTACTGCTGTTCCGAATTCGCTTCGATATAAGGCAGTGTCTTCATTATTAACTTCATCATCAGTTTTGTTTTCTTCTTCATCATCTGTTATTTCAGCTGAATAATACTTTTTAAGGACATAGCTCAGTCTTGATATTGTTTTATCAACATTTCTTTCCTTTCCCTTTATATTAAGTGATATACTGTTATCAGCGGAGCTGTGAATAACAGATATATTTACGCTGAAATCCTTTTCAAGCTCTCTTAAATATATGTCCTGTGGACCGAGAACTACTGTAGCCTCATCAGTATTGTTAAATTTAAAATTTTTTATTATCATACTCAGTTTGATATTTCCATAGTATCTTATTCAGATTGGAATTTTTTATAATTTTTAATATTTCATCATCCATATCTGGTTCTTTTCTTATTATGAATGATACAATATCATAAACAAATGGAATAAATGATAGATCTGTTTTGTTTGAAGCAATATCTTTAAATTTTTTTACAAGTTTTTTAAAGGAGTCATCTGTGTGGTCATATGAAGAAAGCATATACAAATACTGTTTCAGTAAAAGATCCTTTTCATCCTTTGAAAGGAGTATGCTGATAAGCCTTGCAGTTTTTTTACTTATGTCGTTTATGTTAAAAACATTACATCCATCAAAATTTCCAGAAAGCATATCAGAGATATCTCTTTGAGGATCTGATGTTGGCTTCACCATTGAATTGATGTTGTTTTCATATTTAATAGAAACAGTAAAATAATCTTCCTGTAATGTGTATATGTCTGTAAATTTTAGAAGATAGGCTCTTATCCCATTTCCCTCTTCTTTTTTTGTAAGCTTTATGCGATATTTTGTTTTGGATATTCTATCTGTGAAATCAAGGCTTTCAAGGATTGCAAACTCTGCTGCCATAATCATTTCTGAGCTTATTTCATTTTTGTATATATTATTTATGAGCTCGGATACGTCTATTTTTAGATTTGATTTTTCTTTTTTTAATTCCTCAATAGCATTCGTTGATGTTCCATATTTTTTGAATAAATTATCAAGCCATATCATATGCTTTATATTGTTTAATGTTTCAATGTTTGTTATGTCATCAAAAAACCATCCACAGCTTGTCTCGGAGTATGCTGTATGGACCTGTGATAGAAAGATATTTAATATCTCTGATGCTTTCTGGGATGTAACTGGGCTTTTAGAGTGCTTTTCTATAAATCTTATAAAGCTGTGTGGATCAGGTTGATCATAAAAGTTTATATAATCATACAGAGCTTTATCTGGTTCTTTTATAAGTTTAGTTGTTTCTTTTAAAAAAATATCATTGCTTTTTTTAGCAAGCTCATCAGTTGTTCGTCTGAGTGTTTTTCTCCAACCCTGATATTTAAAGTTTGAATTTATTCTGCATCCACATTCATCGTTCCATCTCTTTGTCCCATGAGGACATGACCATGATGATGGATTTATTATTTCAACCTCATCAGTAGTTTTGATACTGTTATAAATGTATGAGAGATTGGTTATCTCAAGTTTTTTATCGGAGCGAATCTTTTTTATAAGATTTTTTAGAAATATATCTCCATCCTTTATATGATGACCATAGTTCTCTCCGTCCGATGCCATTAAAAAAAATGAATCTGATTTAAGATTTTCTCTGAATGTTGATTTTATTCTAAGAAGAAATTTTTCAGTATTGCCAAGTTCTGATACCATTCTATCAGATACATCCTTGTTGTAAAAAAATATTCTTATGCTTTTTTCAGGATTAATTTTTGATCTCCATATATATGGTATTGATGTGTCAAAATTATTATCTTTTATGGCTCCATCTCTTGTTTTTACACACTTAATTTGAGTTGGAGATAGAACTGTGAATAATATATTGTTTTCTATAAGTGATTCGAGTGTATCATCATCACATGCAGTTTCACTCAGCCACATACCGAGTGGTTCCCTTTTAAAGTTTGATCTGAAATTTTCTATACCCCACTTTATATAAAGTTTCTTTCTCGAAGCTGTAAGATTAGGGAGTATTGAGTGGTTGTAAACCTGAGCTATTGCATTGCCGTATCCAAATAGCTTTGATGATATTATATCTGCTTCAATAATTGATATGTAAAGCTTTGGATAGTTTGTTTTTATGTAATTCAAAAGGGTTGGCCCAAAGTTAAAGTTAATAAATGAATATGATTGGAGAAACTCGTTGGTATTGAATTTAATATCTTTTACTGAAAGTGGGCCATAACATTCATCGGTTATCATTTGATTGAAGCTTTCGTAGCACGAGTTTGATGTCTTTTCATTTATTATTCCCGTAAACGGATCGTTTCTATGGGGCTGATAAAAGTGTGCATGAACTGTAAAATATCTCATTCCCATTTTGAAATTCCTCTTGGTATGATAACAATCCCGCTCGGATCTATATAATAGTTTTGGGCATCCCTGTCAGGATTAAAACCTACCACAGTCTTTGGTTCAAATATATTGAATCTATCAACAATAACATTTTTTAGCCTTGATCCTGAGTGTATTTCACAGCTATCCATTATTATGCAGTTCGTAAGTTCACATTTGTCATGAATTATAACATTTGATGATATCACACACTTTTTAAGGGATGATTTAATAATGACACTGCCATCTGAGACAAGACTATCCTCAATGTTGGATTGTATTATTTTTGCAGGACCTGATATAAACTTCTGTGATATTATAGGCCATTTTGAGTTGTTTAAATCTATCAAAGGTTTCTGGCCTAAAAAATCCATATGAGCATCAAAGTAGGATTGAATTGTACCCACATCTCTCCAGTAGTTTGGCTCCTCATAATCCTTTATCCCTGGCAGTACTTGCTTTGAGTAGTTGTATGCAAAAACACCGTAATCTTTATATATTGCTGGGAGTATTGTTTTCCCGAAGTCAACATCAGATCTGTCTGAAAATTCATGCATTATCTCTCTTAAAACATCAAAATTAAAAATATAGTTTCCCATAGATGCGTATACAAGGTCAGGATTTGATGGCATTGGTTTGGGATTTTTAGGTTTTTCCTCAAAACCACAGACTCTGTCCTTTTCGTCAGCCATAATAGTGCCAAATCTTGATGCTTCTTTTATTGGAACTGTTATTGCACTTATGGTTACATCTGCTTTCTTTTGCATATGAAACTTTATCATTTGTCTTATATCCATTCTGTATATGTGATCAGCTCCAAATATTGCAACGAGATCAGGTGAAAAATCTGTTATAAGATTCAAATTCTGCTTGACAGCATCAGCGGTACCCCTGTACCACATCTCGCCTAACCTCATCTGAGGTGGAACAACTGTTATAAACTGATCATTTGTTAAGCTTGAAAATGACCAGTTCTGCCTTATGTGTTCAATAAGTGATTGTGATAGATACTGAACAAGAACATAGTTTGCATATATGCCTGAGTTTATAAAATTTGATAAAACAAAGTCTATTATTCTGTATTTACCGGCAAACGGAACAGCTGGTTTTGAACGTTCCTTTGTTAATGGATATAATCTTTCGCCCTTGCCCCCTGCCATTATTATCCCTATTGTTTTCATAAGTTCTCCCTTTTCTATATCAGCTTATATTATCAAGTATTTCTCTCAGATCCTTCCCAATGGAGAGAAAAACAGGTCTGTCATTTGTGGTATAACATTTGTTTTTAAGGCATTTGAGATTTTCTGTAGCAGATATGAGATTGTTTATATCACTTGCCTCTCTTACAACTATCATATCTTGGTCATCTATACCATAAGAAATAAAAAAATTTTCTTGTATTTTGGTGTATTTTGAGAGAACATTTTCTCTTTCTTTCATCATTTTTTTTCGGTCTTCATCTGATAGATCATACCACTCATGAGATTTGTTGAGTGGATGAACTAAAAGATAAGGATATATTCCAAAGCTGCTGTTGATATCATCCATGGATTTCTGAAAGTCCTTAGCACCAATATATGTATATCTTACATCCATATATTTACCAATTCCTATAGAAAAAGTCCTTGCACAGATGTTTTGAAGATAATCCAGCGAGCTGTGCATTCTCCAGAAAAGTATATCACAGTCCTCTTTAAGTCCACTCGTGAAGTATGTCCTCAAAAAAATTTTTTCCTGAAAATTGGCTATGGAGTTTTCAAACTCCTGTTTTAGTGTTATTTTTTCATTCTGTTGAAGGTGATTGAATCTATTAGAAAGTCTTACAAATGTAAATATTGAAAACAGTTTGTTCATAAAATCTCCACTATAACAAGTGATCAGTGAGCAGTGGTTAGTGAACAGTTATAAGGTCTTTTCTTTATTACTGACCACCAGCCAGTGTACACAGTTTACATCCTATAACAATTTTATATATATATTTTATCAAAAATATTAATAGGAATAACTCATTGCTGTTTCTGGTTTGAAATATCATTCTGTGATGGTGAGGATTTGATGCTAAGATAATTCAATGTAAAACCTAAAACCTCAGTTTCATCTTCAGTTATAAGTCCTGGCTCAAACTGAATTATCAAATATTTTTTACCATTATAATTTATAACATCTTTTGATGAAACAACCCTCGTGTTCTGTCTGTTTGCCATCATCATAACACCCTCAACCCTTTCTCCAATCTTTATATCTGGTATCTCATCAAAGTCAAATAAAAGTGTGTAATAATAATCCTCATTAGGTATGTAATTTGTTAACGTTATTTTGTATTTATTAAAAGCTCTGTTTATTATTCCATTAAGTCCTATTTGCGGTTGTATAAAAAGTTTGTTTTTATTTTTAGCTATAACCCTCATCTTTTTGGCTATTCTGAGTATTCTATCACCCTTGTTTACAAAATCATTAGGTTTAACATACCTTTTTATCACTATACCATTTGTTGGTGATTTTATATCCGTATATTTAAACATTCCATCCCATCTCTTAAGTATATCATCCTTTTCTTTTTCATCAGTGGCTGTTTTTAAAAGAGCTGCTACCTCACCTGTTACTACTCTTATTATTGCCTCTGATGATTCTATGACATCAAACAACTCTGGTTTTATAGATATTATCTGCCCATCAAAGTTTGCCTTTATATCATACTCTTCATATGCTTGTGTTATTCCTGATATGTCAGCGGTTATAAGCATTTTTTTATTTTCTATTCTCTTTTCTTCAAATGTTGAAGATGAAATTAGTATGTTTTGAGAAAACATGTTTAATGACGGTATAAAAACAAGACCAATTATAAAATACAAAATTATTCTTTTATTTAGGGGGCACTGAAAAAGCCTATTTGCGATAGAAATTAGCCAATTTTTTAAGCCTGCCGAAGCAGTTTTGGCGTAGGCAGGCGGGCGAGACGAGAAGCGAGGAGCGAGCATACCTGAATAAGGTCTGTAAGCGACGAGCGACGAAGTCGTAGCAAAAAAGCGGCAATTTATAGCCAAAAGGTGGAATAAGGTGCACATTTTTTTAATATTAGATATCAAAAACCTTACAGTTTTGATATAATTTTTTAAACCTTTTATGCAGTTTTTCATTTATAAAATCTCCACCGTTAGGCTTTTTCAGTGCCCACTTTAATATATATTTTGCTGAAAGACTCCCATGTCCATGGCATCTTTTCCTTAAATATTTCATGGATGGCATTGGCATACTCCCTTATTTCATACTGGGCATGATCATCCATCCTAAGCTTCAAAAAGTTTAAAAGACTTCTTGCATTAACTGTCCAGTAAAACTGTGTATATTGGCTTACAGGAAGAACCATACGAGCCATCTCCCTTGCAACACCATTTTTTATCAGGAGTTCGTATGTTCTATAAGAATTTTCAATAGCATTTTCATACTCTTTTAATAGTTTATCGTTTGGAAGGGATGAGTCCTCAATAGAACCCTGTTTGTTCTTAGTGTCCTGAACCCTGAACTGTTTGGGTATATAAAACTCATCCTTAACCTCAGTATATCTTGAGCTGACCTCATTAAATGATCCCCATCTATGTCTCATCCACTGCCTTGCAATAAATATAGGACATTTCACATGGAACTGAAAAACAGAGTGTTCAAATGGCGTGAGATGACCATTTTTTAAAAGATACTCTATAAGTTTCTTATCCCTTTCATCACCCTTTGGTGTCATATCAAAGCTAACCCTTGCGGCAAGAACGACCTTTAAATCACCACCTATAAAATCTATAAGCTTCAAAAAACCCTTATCAAGAATATCATAATATATTTTTGATTCTAACATAAATTCCTCCATTGGTATTCTCTGTGAAAGCAATTACTAAAATTATAAAAAAATTATATATACTTTATTGTAGCAAATTATCCAGCTACCTAAACAGACGACATTGTTGCCTGTAAAAGATAGATCTGTGATTTGTGTTTAGGTGGCCGAGATAGGTAGTGCGAAGACAGAAGTCGGATGTCAGAGGTCAGAAGTCAGAAGTCAGAAGTCGGAAGGCAAAAATCAGAGAGCAGGAATAAACCTGCCTGCGCCGAAGCGGCTTCGGCAGGCAGGCCTGCCTACGATAAACATATCAGCAAAACGACTGTGGCTATTCGCCACTTTGCTGATATATCTTCGCCAGGCAGGCACTGACCACTGATCACTGATCACTGACCACTATTTTTGTTTTGCTGGAGGATATATGGATATATCAAGAAAAATAGCAAGATTAATTTATCCACAGTTCAGATTTGGTGAATCAGATATCAATGATGCTTTAAAGCTTGTAAAGCTCGGTGTTGGTGGCTTTTGTTTATACGGTGGTAGTGTGGATGAGGTTCTTGAGCTTACAAGAACACTTCGTTCTTACTCTGATCATCCTCTTCTTTTTGCAGCTGATTATGAAAATGGTGTGGGTCAGTGGGTCAGCGGTGCTACAAAACTTGTGAGCAATATGGCGATAGCTGCAAGCGGTGATGTGGAACTGGCAAGAAGAAAGGCCGAGATAACAGCAATAGAATCTGATGCCCTCGGTGTTGATTGGGTTTTTGCACCTGTTGCTGATATAGCAAACAATCATATAAATCCAATTGTTAATCTCAGAGCATTCTCAGATGATATAGATACGGTTATCAAATTTTCTAAGAGCTATATATCAGGTCTTAACTCATTTAATATATTAAACTCTGTAAAACATTTTCCAGGTCATGGTGATACATCAGTGGACTCACATATGATGCTTCCTGAGATTGAAAAGGATGAAAACGAGCTTGAGAATTTTGAGCTTATGCCATTCAAAGCCCTTTCAGAACTCTCTGATTCATTTATGATTGCACACCTAAAAATACTTTCACTTGATAAAACAAACCCTGCATCACTCTCAAAAAGAATAATAACAGATATTTTGAGAAATAGAATGAAATATAATAAAACAGTTATAACGGATGCTCTTATGATGAAGGCTATTTCAAATGAGACAGAGTCAGGAGTAAGGGCATTTCTGGCAGGTGCTGATATACTACTCTATCCAACGGATCCATACAAGCTTTACTATGCCCTTATGGAAAATTATTCACGTGGTATAATAACTGATGCGATGGTTGATCTATCAATTAAGAGACAGGATCAGCTTGTAAGAAAGAGAAACCTTTCAATGCACAACACAAAGGATCTATCTGTTATAGGCTCATCTGATTATAAAAAATTTGTTGAGGAGATATCCAGCCTTTGTATAAGCTGGGTCAAAAAGATACCCACCCCTGTGGATAAAAAAATATTTTATTTTGAAACTTTGGGTGAAGAAAAACCAAAGGGTGAGTTTTTCATTGATGAGCTTAAAAACCTTGGTTTTGAGATTAAAAATGATATTTCTGATTGTGATGTTATAATAATATCTTCGTTTTCAAAACCAAAGGCATTCAGTGGAGCAATAAACCTCGGTTCAAAAGAAAAGGAAGAGGTTGATAAAATAATAAAGACAGGTAAAAAAATAATTTTTATATCATTTGGCAGCCCTTTTGTATTTGATGGATATGTTAAAAACATTGATGGTGGAATATGCTGCTTTTCAGATATAAAAGAATTTCAAATAACGGCGGCAAGAGCCATTAAGGGAATAACCGATATATCCGGCAAACTGCCTGTTAAGATAAATGAATAATCTCTCCTTTTACGATTGGATTATATTTATAGCTGGAATTGTATTGCTTGTAATAATTGGTTATAAGGGCAAGGCAGCAAATGATTCATCAGACTTTTTTTTAGCATCAAGGAAGAGCTCTGTCTTTGTTTCAACGATGTCCTTTGTGGCAAGCGAGATAAGTGCTATGACAATCGTTGGAGTTCCTGCTGTGAGTTTCGCAGACAACTGGAGCTACCTTCAGTTCTTTCTTGGTTCGGCAGTTTCAAGGCTTGTAATAGCATATTTTTTTATCCCTGTATTTTACAAATACAACTGTACAACAATATATGACTTTGTTGGAGAAAGATTTTCAAAACAAGTTCAGTACACATCAAGCATTTTCTTTTTTATAACAAGATTGTTTGCTTCTGGGATAAGGCTTTATGCAACAGCATTGGCACTGTCTGTTATAATGGGGTTCAGCCTCGTTACAACAATAGTGATCTTTATAATAATTTCACTATTTTTTATAGCATTTGGTGGAATAAGATCAGTGCTATACACTGGTGTTTATCAATCCATAAGCTTTTATATAATGGCTATTTTGATCCTTTCTTTCATATTCACATCCCATGGTTGTAGCATAACAGATTTATTTAAAATAGCAGATGATGACTCAAAGTTTACAATCCTAAACCTCAGCCTTAATTTCAGGGATCCTAATATCTTTGTGCTTGCAATACTCAACGGAATTATTGGTTCACTTGCATCATTCGGGACCGATTATGAGGTTATGCAAAGGTTGCTTACACTAAAAACAAGGAAGGAGAGTCAGAAGAGTATGATTATGACAATCTTTGCAACACTCGGACTTATACTACTTTATCTCATAGTTGGGACTGCAATATATGTTTTTTTAAAGGTTAACTCAGTATCATATACAGATAACACTGATAAGATAGTTTCGTACTTTGCAGTTAATTTTCTTCCTGTCGGGATAAAAGGATTTGTGTTTATGACTATATTCCTTGCCTCAATAGATCTTCCCCTTGTATCTCTTTCAACATCATTTATAAATGATATATATAAAAATATTGTTCATAATCTTGATGATAAAAAAGCAGTAATCTATTCAAAGATATCAATGATATTCTTTGCTCTTTTTTTGGGCATTATTGCCTATATCTCAAGGAATGAAAAAGGTATGCTCTGGTTTGCTTTTGAGATAAACGGCATAACAAGCGGTAGCCTTCTTGGTATTTTTTTATTAGGTATGTTTACAAAAATTAAGGGTTCAAAAATTATAATTTTTTCAATGATATTCTCATCACTTATCTGTCTGTCATTTATGATCTTGAACAGAAAAGGTATAACTGCTGTTCCGTGGAGCTCATTTGTGATTATAGGAACTTCTATAAGTTTTTTGCTACCTCTTGTTGTAGAAAAACTAAAAAATTTATCTGTGAAATGAACAGTTTATTGATCATCAGGATGAAAACAGATTCATCGAGATGTAAACGGATAAATCATCAAGATGTAAACAGATGTCAGAAGTCAGATCCTGCCTGCCGAAGCCGCTTCGGCGCAGGCAGGGACGGAAGACAGAAAAGCAAATTAGTTATCTGGTTGTCTAGTTATTTGGGAGAAGATCAGGTTTAAAAATTTATATTTCTGACGTTTGTTCTTTTTTGTTAACCAGAAGTAACCTTGAAGGTTACTTCTGGTTTTCCTTACTAAATAACCAAACAATCAAATAACTTTCTCAGTGACCATCAGTAATCTTTAATAGAAAGTATTCTATATCTTTTCTGTATTCATTTTTCTTTATCTCACTTTTTTCTGATGATAGGAGTGAAGAATATTTTTTTACTGTATCCATATATGAGTTGTTCCTTATTTCTATAAGCTCCCGAGGAAAATTTCTTTTTTCTAAATCCAGCAGCTTCTCAAACGATTTAAACATCAACGCAGTATCCTCAGTGGTGTATCTGTTGTGGTTGGAAAGGATTTCTTTCTTAAAATCTTTTTCCATCACTGATATCTTTTCTTCAATATCAAAATCAGTTATATTATCCTTTTTTATGGAATATGCAGAGTTAAAAAAGAGATAATAATTTCTTGCTCTGTATGATGTTTCAATAATAAGTTTGAGAAAATCTTCTTTTGTTTTTGACCAGTATTTTTTATAGAAATCATCAATAAATTTTCTGTAATCCTCTTCCTGCTTTTTTATCAGTTCGTAATCCTTCTGATTGATTGCAAGACTTTTTATATCACCAGCTGCATATGAAAGAATCTTTTTCTCTTCAAGAATGGCCTTCTTTTTTTCTTCTTCGTCGCTTAAACTTACATAGCCACTTTTTTCATCAATATATCTGTTTTTTATATTATCTCTGTATTCATCTATATCGTATATAAGGTTTAAAACTCCCCCCATACTGTATGATGTGTAAAGATCGTTGTACTTGTTTGAGATTATGTCATAAAATAACTTTTTGTTGTTTTCCATCTTTTCATAGAAATACATATCTGATATAAAATATGCTTCGTACTCAAACTCAATGAAAAGTTCATTTTCATTTTTATATCTTGCTTCCTTATAGGCTTTGTATTGAAGAGAATGAACCATCTCATGGAGGAAGAGAGAATCGCTATATCTTACAAATTCTTTTCTAACCTTTTCTGATAAGGCCATAACCTTTATTATCTTTTCATCTGTATAATCCTTAATCCCAAAAAAGATCATAATATACTTGGTGTTTAGATATATTCTTTCTTTTTCAGGCTCATACCAGCCAAGCCAGTTATCATCTGAATATCTGAGAAGAACCTTCGGGTATCTACTGGAAGCAAGAGCATACCTCTTATAAAACTCCTTTCCAGATTGTGTCTTAGATATTATTTTCTTGTACTCTGAGTTAAGCTTTTTACTCAGCTCTTTTTCATATTCATATCCATGGGCATATGGCGAAATTGATAGTAAAATAAAGAACACTTTTATTATTATTTTCATCATATTCATAAACTTTGTATAATAATACTTATAATATTGTATAAAATTGGAGGCATTATGTCAGATTCAAGAACAAGTGATGTCTTAACAGCTTTTGTAATAGGCGGTCTCGTCGGTGCACTCGTTGGAATACTTTTTGCACCTGCTGCTGGGAAAGTTACAAGAGAAAGAGTTGGAGATTGGATTGATGAAAAGAAGGAAAGTGCAAAGGAAACTATTGAGAAGTTAGAGGATGAGATAAAGAAGAAAAAAGAGCAGCTTGCAAAATAGTAATTGGTAGGATCACAGAAATCAAAAATTAGAAGCTGATTTCTAAGTATTTGATTTATTTAAAAATAAGTTGTTTATTATTTTACTTTTGAGGTTTTTTTACTGGAGGCATATATGGTATCGGCAGTTGAGTTTAAGGAAGGTCTCATATTTGTTGATGAACACAATCAGATAGTTCAGGTTCTCACATATCAGCATCATAGAAAATCTCAGGCAAGGGCTGTGGTAAGGGTTAAGCTGAGAAATCTTGATACTGGTAGTGTTATAGAAACGAGTTACAGACCTGAGGATAAATTTAAGGAGGTTCAGGTTGAGAAAAGACCTAAGGTTTATATGTATTCTGATGCCTCCATGGCTTATTTTATGGATAGTGAAAACTATGAACAAGTAGGAGTTCCTCTTGAAAAATTAGGAGAACAGTCAAAGCTTCTCGTGGAGGATATGCAGGTTGAGGGACTTTATTTGGATGGAAGATTTTTTAATATACTTCTCCCCTCATCTGTTGTGCTTGAGGTAGTGGAAACAGTCCCTGGCGTCAAGGGTGATTCTGTGAGCAATGTTACAAAGCCTGCCAAGCTTTCAAGTGGAATAGAGGTAAAGGTTCCCCTCTTTGTGAATGCTGGTGATAAGATTAAGGTTGACACAAGAACATTAGAATATGTAGGAAGGGTTTAAAGAGTTATTATGATTGAGGCTGTAATATTTGATATAGATAATACCCTTATGGACTTTATGAGGATGAAAAGGGCTGCGGTTGATACAGCTGTAGATTATATGATTGATGCCGGGCTTGATGTTAAAAAGCAGGAGATGGTTGATAAGATCTTCAATGTTTACTGGCAGGAAGGGATAGAGGATCAAAATATATTTGATAAGGTTCTTGTTAAGGAGTTCGGTGAGATAGATTATAAGATACTTGCAGCTGGTATAATAGGATATAGGAAGGCAAAGGAAGCCAATATGACACTCTATCCTCACACAAGGCTAACACTATCACAGCTTTTAAAAATGGGTATAGGGCTTGGAATAGTTTCCGATGCACCGAGGCTTCCTGTGTGGTTGAGGATCGTTTCACTGGGGCTCCACCATTACTTTGAGAATGTTGTAACCTTTGATGATACACTTGAGAGGAAGCCAAGTCCAAAACCATTTTTAAAAATTATTGATCTTATGGGGATAAAACCAGAGAATATGATCATGGTCGGGGACTGGGCTGAGCGTGATATAGTTGGTGCAAAAAACATTGGAATGATCACTGCTTGGGCAAAATATGGTAACCAGTTTGATACACAGTCTTCAGGTGCAGACTGGGAGCTGGATGACATATATGATCTTATTTCAGTTATAAAGAGGATAAACGGTAATGTTTGAGTTGTTAGTTATATTTTTTTTAAACAGTCTTTACGGGGTTGAGGTAAGCAGTTGTGAAAGACAGAACAATCTCTTTTCAGTTTCATTTAACAATTCTTTTAAAATAGCAAACATCGGCTATGATGGTTCTATCAGATTGCCTTATGATGTATATGGTAAAAAAAAATTTATGGATATATTTATTTACAGCAGAGACGCTTACAGCAGGATTGAGTCTGCTTTAAAAAATTGCAGTTTTGATATAAGCAAAACTTTTGAAAAGCCTGATTATAAAATTTTTGATATTAAAAAGCTTAAATCTCAAAAAAGAATAGCCAACGCTGTGATAAGCTTTGATGATGATATCAATATTGTCTTTGGTGTTGTTAAAAAGAACAATTACTATATAATCTATCCGCCTGATAATTTTGAATTTATAGATGATGAGTTTAAAAAACAGCTTTATTATTATATATCAAATTATTTTTATAGCGAGGAAAGGTGAAATTTTTTATATTAGGATTGATGTTTGTTCAGAATATCTTTTCGTTTGAAATAGAAAAAATTTCTGTAAGCTCTGCTAAGAGTTCATATATGATTGAGGCTGTTAAGGGTGAGATCATAGTTCAAATACCTGATGAAAAAAGGGATGAGGTTGTGCAGAAGCTTAAAGGTTCTGGATATTTCAGTGTGGAGAAAATATATAAGGATTTTTATTTAGCCAGATCAAAGAGTAGCCTTGCTACATCAAATTCAATGAATATACTTGAAAAAAATGGCATAAAAGCATATCCAAATAGAATTTTCAGGCCATTCTTGATACCAAATGATCCTGATATTTCAAATCAGTATTATCTTTCTAATATAAACGCCTTTTCAGCATGGGATTTTGAGGAGCATAAAACTACTGTTACAGTAGCTGTTGTTGATGGCGGAGTTGATTCAACACACATGGATTTAACATCAGCCCTTTATTCCACACAGGTTGTTGTTGCTGAGTCTATAGATAGATATGATAACAGAAGCTTTAAGATATTTAATGAGTATTTCCCCTTCAGCTATTCACTTGATCATGGAACTATGGTAAGCGGGGTTGTGGGAGCTATAAGAAACACTGAGGGGATAAGTGGGGTATCAACCGCAAAGATATATTCATTTGATGTGTTTAGAGGTTCAAGCCCCGAAGGCACGGGTTATGTGGACGAATACGGTATAATAAAAGCACTTGAATATATAAAGGATAATCTATCTGATGATTACTATGGTAAGGTGATAATAAATATGAGCCTCGGTGGTCCGGGGGACTGTGACCCTCTACTTGAGTCTGCTATATCAGATATTTATAACTATTCATCCAACAGCAAATTTATTATTGTAGTTTCAGCGGGAAACGATGCCGGTGATGTCTCTACCCCTGCAAACTGTGCTGGTGTTATACCTGTAAGCGCAACTGATGAGGGCGATAATCTGAGTTCATTTTCAAACTATGGTTCAGCTATGTTGAATGGTTTGAGTGCACCGGGTAGTAACATATATACTACAGTTCCCGGAAATGATTATTCATATGTTGATGGCACATCATTCTCTGCGCCAATAGTAAGTGCTGTTATGGCTGAGGTATGGTCAAAGAAGCCTGATTATAAAAACTATGAGGTAATAGATCTTGTCAAAAGAACAGCAAAGGATTTAGGTGATGATGGACCTGATAAAAAGTATGGCTGGGGAAGGGTTGATATGTATAAAGCATTTTCTTATATTGAATCTGACTTAAGCTCTAAGGGCGTTAATAAAGATTTTTTAGCATGGCCAAATCCTTTTTATATATCAAAGGATGTCTATATAAAATTTTCTGTAAAAAAGTCTATTATTTATACTGATGATAAACTTATGATATACGATTTCAATGGTAATTTTATTGCATATGCTAAAAGGGATGGAGAAAGTGGATTTATCTGGGATGGAAAAAATCAGGATGGGGTTCTTGTTGTTCCTGGTCCTTATGTAGCATATTATAAGTCAGACAAAGGTCATGCTAAGACAAAGTTTATGTTATTTAGATGATTTTATACAATAAAACAAAAAACATAACAGTTTCAAAAAATTTAGGTATTGCTGATAAGTTTTTGAGCAGGTTTTTAGGGCTTATACCAAGAAAAAGTTTAAATGGTGATGAGGGGTTGATGATAAACAGATGTACAGGTGTTCACACCTGTTTTATGAGCTTTGATATAGATATAGTTTTTACAACAGCTGATTTAAAGGTTATAGATATAATAACATTGAAGCCATGGAGATTCTCAAAGTTTTATGAAAGTGAGTATGCAATTGAATTTAATTCTGGTTTTGTATATGATAAAATATCAGTTGGAGATGTTTTAAGTCTAAAGTAATTATGAGTGTATTATCAAGAAAAAAGAACATAAAAGAAATACTTATTTCTTATAGCTTTATCAATGAGGAAGATTATTCAAAATACTTGGAACTTGCTAAAAAAGAAAATACTAATTTGATTGCATATCTGTGTGAAAAAAAGATTATAGATGAGATAAAATATCTGAAGATTCTTGCTATGGAGTGGGGCTTTAAGCCAGTTGATCTGACGAAGATAGAACCGGCTACTGATGTGCTTTCAATAATTCCTGAAGCTGTAAGCAGAAAAAATTTATGTATTGCTTTTGCTAAAAAGGACAACACACTCTATTTAGCTATGACAGACCCGAGGGATTTTATGGTCATAGAGGATATATCTCTAAGAACTGGGTATAGTGTTGAGCCATATTTATCATTGCCTCACTGGATATCCAAGGTCATAGATCGTTCCTACGGCGTAGAATCATCAGCAAATGTTAAAAAGATTGTAGATGAAATAACACAAAAGGCTGAGGAGAGTGAAATATCAAGGATAGAGAATGTAGAAAAAAAGGATATAACCGATATAGATCCATCAGCTCCTGAGGTTGAAAAGATAGTCAATGGTATATTCTTAGGTGCAATATCTCAAAAAGCGAGTGATATACACATAGAGCCATTTGAGGACCCATCACAAAAAAACTCAAAGGTTATGGTGAGGTACAGAGTGGATGGGGTTTTGAAGTTAGCACCGTTTAACATACCATGGAGCTTCAGGAATGCTATAATAGCAAAGATAAAGATATTAACCAATTCAATGAATATAACTGAGAGAAGGGTTCCTCAGAGTGGAAGGATACAGTTGATAGCCAAGGGTAGTCCTATAGAGTTCAGGGTTGAGGTTATCCCGACAGTTTATGGTGAATCTTGTGTTATGCGTATACTTGATAGGAAGGCAGTTCAGGTTGATATAAAAAAACTTGCGTTTCTTGATGATACTCTTGAAAAATTTTTAAATCTCTTGAGTGGCATAGGTGGAAAGAAAAATTTTGGTCTTATTCTTGTCTGTGGTCCTACTGGTTCTGGTAAATCAACAACACTATATGCAGCACTCAATTATATAAACAGGCCTGATATAAAGATTTTGACTGCTGAAAATCCTGTGGAATACAACCTTGATGGAATAGTTCAGGTTCCTGTAAATCCTGATATAAAATTGGGTGAGGATAAAAGATTTGATTTTTCACTCGCACTTAGGTCTTTTTTAAGGCTTGATCCTGATGTGATAATGGTTGGTGAAATAAGAGATAAAGAAACAGCAGAGATTGCAATGGAAGCGGCTATGACAGGTCATTTAGTCTTTTCAACCATACATACAAATGATGCTCCATCAAGCATATCAAGGCTTATAGAGATGGGAATACCTGGTTATATAGTTGCATCAACCCTTAAAGCAGTGCTTGCTCAGAGGCTTAGCAGACGTCTTTGTGATGATTGCAAGGAGCCATATGATCCAAAGCCTGAGGAGATAGAGGTATTCAAGGCAAACGGGGTTGATATCCCCCCAGCTACAAAGTTTTATAAACCAGTGGGTTGTAAAAACTGTAATAACACAGGATTTAAGGGGAGGCTTGGCATACACGAATTGCTTGTTATGGATGATAAGATAAGAGAGTTTATGCTTAAGGAATATGCGAGTGATCCATTAAGAAAGCTTGCAATATCTGACGGTATGAGACCTCTTATATCAGACGGGTTGTTCAAGGTTATCAAGGGTTGGACTACTGTTAAGGAGGTGATAGGTGGAGCAGCTTATTCAGGCTAAGGCTAGAAGTGGGCCTTTTTTCAAGGATAAAGAGATAGAGGATATATTTGATTTAAAATTTTATCACCCACTCGGCTATTATATCGCTATTTTTTTTAATAGATTAAATTTTTCTCCCAACACGGTTTCACTTATAAGCATGATAATAGGGCTTATTGGTGGAGCTCTTATTTATTATGATCATCTAATCACTGCATCAGCTCTTATAGTTTTAACAAGCGTGCTCGATAGTTCAGATGGTCAGTTAGCAAGGATGAGTGGGAAGAGATCTGTTTATGGCAGGATAATAGATGGTCTCGTTGGTTATGTTGTTTTTACATCAATTTATTTAGCCATAGGTTTTGCTTATTACCATAGATATGGTTATATAATATTTGTTCTTATGATATTGGCTGGGGTTTCTAATGCAGTTCAGAACAGTGTCTATGATTTTTACAGAACTGCTTTTTTAAGTGTTTCCAAAAATGATTATTCAGATTTTTTTGATCATAATAGAAGTGGCTTTTTTTCAATGATTTATGATATATATAATTCTTATCAAAGAGCTCTGTGCAAGTGGCATCTTAAATTTTTGAGTCTTGTTGTTGAACTGAAAAAGTCAAAGTTAAACACTGATGAAATAAAGGCTTACAGGGAAAAGATGCTTAAAAACATACAGTTTGTAAACCTACTTGGTGATAACTGGAAGATAAATGGCATCATAATCCTATCACTTGTGGGCAGGATTGATCTTTTCTTCTGGTATGTGATTATAGTTTTAAATATATTTCTTATAATTGCTCTTTTAAGGCAGAGGAAGATAGACAGGGAAATAATAAGATCTATATAGCAGATCTGGCTGATGGATGAACAAAGCAGTTTGATAAACAACTAAACAACCAGATAACTAAACAACTATTTTGGAGGTGTTATGAAAATAAAAAAAATATTATTGTTTATTATTATGATATCAGGGTTTTCCTTAAAAGCTTTTTCAAGTGATTACTCAAACTTTAAAAATGCTGATATAAAATCAATAAGAGCATTTACAAAGGATCTTGGAAATGTGGTTGGTAATTCTACTCTTTACAGTGCAAGGGCATTGGGTTTCGGTGGATTTGATATAAGCTATAAGGGAGCCTATCAGATAAAGCCATCATTAAACGATACAGTTTATGAGAAAAACAAGGTTTTTGGCATAGACTATATTCAGATGGGGCTTGGACTTCCATACAGACTTGATACATATATACGATATGGTGGTAATGATGGATTGAATCTGATAGGTGGTGGTGTAAGATACGGGCTTACAAATGTTAACGATCAGCTTTATAAATTCAATGTTATGATATCATTAAACTACAATATGGGACTTTACAAGGATTTTTATATACTTGATTATGGGGCTCAGCTGGCTGTCTCTATGAAATTATCGAACTATGTTATACCCTATGTTAGTGGTGGGATAGATAGCCTCAAATTGAAGGTTCAAAACAGCAACACTTCAGAGCTTGAGGGTAAAAGAATTTATGATGATATTGAAAGATACACTGTTGGTTTAAGATTTAAGATAAAATGGTTTAACATATCAGCGGCTTATGACCTTTATGATACAAGAAGTGGATTTAATGCGTCACTTGGAGCAAGGTTTTAAAACAGTGGCAGGACGATAAATTTACTTCAGTTTTTATCATTATCCATTTTTATCGCAATTCTTTTCTTGTCTGCCTTTGAATATCCTTTTCTTTCAAATATTCTTTCTTATCGTATCTTTTTCTTCCCCTTGCCACTGCTAACTTTATTTTTGCCCAGCCGTGTTCTAAAAACATTTCAAGAGGGATAAGGCTGTAACCCTTTTTTTCTGTCTGAGCTTTTATCCTTCTTATCTCATTTCTTTTGAGAAGAAGCTTTCTTGTTCTGAACTCATCTATGCTTTTGATTGTATTAAACTCATATGCTGATATCTGGGCACCATATAAAAAGACCTCATCATTTTCAATCTTTGCAAAAGCAGAGTTTAAATTTATATGTTTCAACCTTACTGATTTTATCTCAGGACCTAATAAAGCTATTCCAGCTGTATATGTTTCTATTATCTCGTAATCAAACCTTGCCCTTCTATTTGTTGCGACTATTTCTTTTTCATCTCTTTTTTTCATAAAATATAGTTTAGCAATTTTTATCATCGAGATGAAAACAGATTCATCAAGATGTAGACGGATAAGAATCAGATGAAGACAGATAAATCATCGAGATGTAAACGGATAAACATCAAGATGGAAACAGATTAAATACACTAATGTAAATAGTATTTAGTTATCTCGTTGTTTATTTTTCTGTCTTCTGTCATCTGACTTCTGATCACTGTTTATACTGCCGAAGTGGCGGAATTGGTAGACGCGTACGGCTCAGGACCGTATATCCTTCACTGGATTTGAGGGTTCGAATCCCTCCTTCGGCATGCTGGTGCTAAATCCCGATAGAATCGGGATGCGAGAATTCGCCTGTCCACCGAAGATATATCAGCAAAGTGGCGAATAGCCACAGTTGTTTTGCTGATATGTTCATCGTAGGCGGAAAAGCCCGCCCGCCTGACTTCTTAACTCGTAGATTCCTGTTTGCTATTGACAGCCTATCTAAAATATGGTAAAAATTAATTATAGTTTAAAAATTAGGAGGAATAGATGAAAAAGAAAGGATTCACTCTGGTTGAGTTAATGATAGTTATAGTCATTATCGGTATATTGGCCGCTGTTGCTGTTCCAAAGTTTGCTGATATGGTTGATAAGTCAAAGGAAGGTGCTACAAAGGCACAGCTTACAGCCATAAGAGGAGCTCTTCAGGTTTACTATAGTGACAATGAAGGGAAGTTTCCTTTGGATACGACCACTGCTGATAAGAGTTCTACAACAGTGCTTACAACCTCTCTTGTCCCAAAGTATATATCTGATATAGGTATGGCAAAGCTCCCTCACAAGGGTGGTAATAACGATTGTGCGACTGAGTCTAGTACTGTTTATAGGGTTGACATCCCTACTCAGAACGTAACCAATGATGGTGGTTGGGCTTATGATTCAAATGATGCAGACAACACATGGGGTGATTTAAAGGTTAATTGTAAGGGCAATGACCTAAATGGTAAACCATGGACAACTTATTAATTACAGGTAAGAAAGTTCTGTAGAATTAAAAGCCCTCCGGGATCCGGAGGGCTTTTTTATTTTAAAATTTTAAGCTTTGGCTCTTCTTCCCAAACAACTAATTTCCCTATTCTTCCTAAATAACCAGACAACTAAATAACTAATTTGTTTTTCTGTCTTCTGTCATCTGACTTCTGACATCTGTTTACATCCTGATGATTAATCAGTGATTAGTATTTAAGTCTTTTATTATAGATTTTATCTCTTCGTTTATATGCTTTAAGAGGATACTATTTTTAGAAGTTTTATCTGATGCTGACTCATTAGTCTTTGCGTTCAAAACATTCTTTACCCCTGTGATTGAATAACCCTTTACGTATATTAGCTCTTTTATCAAAAGAATATTTTCTATATCATTTTTTGTATATCTTCTGTGTCTGCTTTCAAGCCTTATAGGTCTTATTATCTTAAACTTCTCTTCCCAGTATCTTATTACATAAGGTTTTATCCCAGTTATTTCTGAGGCTTCTTTTATTGTGTAGTAGTTTTTTTTAAGGTTCATTTAAAAAAGCGTCGGGATGGCTTGAATCTCAGCTTTTTAAGTGGGCCAACCATAACCTTTTGGTTTGTTCTCGGATTCCTTCTCAATGCTGGCAGGTGTTCAACAACTTTAAATGTTCCAAAGCCTGATATAACAACCTTTTCACCTTTTTTTAATGAGTCTTTGATCATGTCAAATACTCTGTCAACTATCATCTGTGAATCTGATTCCTTGGGAAGAACATTTGATATATTATCAATTATCTGTTTCTTGTTCATCTTTACCTTCTTTCTCCTTTTTAGGAGGATTATCGCCTATTATGTCCTTTGGTGTCAGGTTCTTAAGCTTTTCCTTAAATGTTTTTATCTCATCATCGCTTATAGGTTTTGCAAGGACCTGAGAGTGCTCAAAGACATCTTCGCTTATATATATCGGTGAACCACTTCTTACACTCAATGCTATTGCATCCGATGGCCTTGAATCTATTTCTATAGTCTTATTATCGCTGCATGATATGTATATTTTTGAAAAATATGTGTTTTCACTTATGCCACTTATAAGAACTTTAGTAACCCTTGCCCCTGTGTCTCTTATAACTCTGTACAGCAGATCATGAGTCATTGGTCGCGGTGAAACATATCCTGACATCTTTATTGCTATTGACTGTGCTTCAAAAGGACCTATCCATATCGGTAAAATTCTTATACCATCAACCTCATCCAAGAATATTATTGATTCTGTAAGGCTTGAAGCTATAGAATAAATTTTAACTGGTATTTCTTTCATGGTTTTATTTATTGCTGTTATACCTCAGCTCTTCTCCCTTTAAAAGCCTTTTTATGTTGGGTATATGTGTTATGAATATGACTATTGATGCTATTACTATCAGTACCTTAAACTCAGGGCTTTTATTGAGTATAAGTGATGATATCATAAATATAAGCGTTGCTGAGAGAGTTCCCAATGATACAAAGCCTGATGCTCTTGTTATTAATAAAAAAACTATCATTGCTATTATTAAAGTGTAAGGGGTTATCACCATAAAGACACCTGTTGATGTAGCAACCCCTTTGCCACCTTTAAAACTGAGAAAGAGTGTGAATATATGTCCTAATATCGCAAGTAAACCTGCAAGCATAATGAGGTATGGACTTGTGAAAAATTTCGTTGCTATGTATGTTGGAATAACCCCCTTTAAAAAATCAAACAAAAGCGTTGCTGTTCCCCATCTGCTTCCAAGCACCCTGTAAACATTTGTTGCTCCGACATTGCCAGAGCCATGATGTCTTATATCAATATGGTTCAACTTGCCGACAATATATGCTGTCGGTATAGACCCTATTACATAGCTTAAAAGACATATCAAAAATATCTCCATAATTTTATTATATTATAAAAATCATCGCTCTGTAAATGTATAAATTTCTACTATTGATTTTAAATTCTTAAGCCTGTTTATGTTTTCTTGAGTTGATTTTATATTAAATATTATCTGATCTTTTTTGTATCCTTCTCCTGTTATAAAAAAGTGTTTTCTTATATTATCAATTATTTCAGTGTCATAGTTGTTAAGTTTTACTGTATAATCTTTCCATCTGTAGCCTAATTTTTCTTCAACCTTTTTTAATAGTTCATCAAGTCCTTGTTTTTTAGATGCAGAGATAAACACAGGGTCAAGCCAGTTAAATCTTTCTTTTATGGTTTGTAGATCATTTATAATATCAATCTTATTAAACACATTTATAATAGGTATATCACTTGCTCCTATCTCAGCAAGTGTTTTTTTTACAACTTCATTGTGTCCTTTGATATCTGCAGTCAAGTCGTGTAAATGGATTATAAGATCTGAGTATTTTATTTCCTCAAGAGTGGATGAAAAAGCCATTATCAATAGATGTGGAAGATTGTTTATAAATCCAACCGTATCTGTAAATATTGCAAAAAAATTTCCGCTGATCCTTACCCTTCTTGATGTTGGATCAAGCGTTGCAAAAAGTCTGTTATCTGCATATACATCATCCTTTCCTGATAAAGAATTTATCAATGTAGATTTTCCTGCATTGGTATATCCTACTATGGACACAACAGGAAGAGGAATTGAAAGTCTTTTTTCTCTTTTTACCTCACGGCTTGTCCTTATCTTTTTTATATTTTTTGATATAAGAGATATTCTTTCCCTTAGTTTTCTTCTGTCATATTCTATCTTTCTTTCACCACCTCCACCTCTTATTCCTACTACTCCATACTGCTGGTCCATACCCTTGCCATATCCAGAAAGCCTTGAAAGATTGTATTTTAAATCAGCTAATTCTACCTGAAGTTTTCCCTCCATTGTCTTTGCCCTTTGTTTGAATATCCTAATGATAAGCAGTGATTTGTCCATAACATCAACATCCCAGCTTTCACTAAGATTCCTTTGTTGTGCAAAAGTTAATGATACATTAAAAACAACAAGTTTTATCCCCTCTTTTACTATCATCTCTTTTATCTCAAAAGCCTTACCGCTTCCAATATAGAGGGAAGGGTTTATCCTATCTATGTTTATCATCAGGGTATCAGCATCCTTTATTGAATACGTGTATAAAAGGCTTTTGAGTTCCGCTGCTTCATATTCATAGCTTAAATCACCCTTCTTATTAGTGGGACGAACTACTATTACAAGAGCTTTCATACTTTTTCAGTGCCCCTTATTATATCCTTCGTAATTTTTTCAATATCAAAGTCTTTCTGATTGTTTATATCAATTTTTAGAGATGGATATCTGTTGAACCATGTGTTCTGTCTTTTTGCATAGTCCATAGATTGTTTTGTTATTATATCTATTGCATAATCCTTTGTTATGCTTTGAGATATATATTCTATTATGACAGGATATCCCAGTGATTTTAGTCCAGGGCAATCATGGGTATAACCATTTAAAATAAGATTTTTCGTTTCATTGACCCAGTCGTCAAAGACATTTTTTGTTCTCTCCCTTATTCTTTTATAAAGAAGGTTTTTATCCCATTTTATAAACACAAAAAAAGCCTTGAAGTAAGATTCCCTTTTGAATGTGTTGTCTGATATAAGCGATGAGTATGGCTTTGAGGTCATTATTGAAACTTCTATAGCTCTTATAACCCTGTTTATATTGTTATAATGAATTTTTTTAGCTGCTACTGGGTCTATCTCAATAAGCTTTTTATGAAGTTTTTCTCTGCCATATTTATCAGCATATTCTTTTAATTCAGTCCTTATCTTTTCATTTGCCTGAGGAAGGGGATCAAGCGGGTTAAATATAGAGTTTATATAAAATCCAGTACCACCACAGATTATAACTTGCTTTGTTTTTATTTTGTTGAGTGTTCCATTAAAATCGTAAAAATATCTTTGGGCATTGTATGTTTCCTTTGGATCAATAAAATCAACAAGGTGATATGGTATCATATCTACTATATATACTGGATTTTCGTTGTTAACCCATCTTCCCTGGGGTTTTGATGTACCAGCAGAAAGGTGTTTGTATATTTGCCTTGAGTCCGCTGATATAATTTCAGCTCCGATTTTATGGGCGATGCTCAGTGATATTGCTGTTTTACCGCTCGCATTTGCTCCTGTTATTATAATAGGTTTATTGAAATGTTCAAACATTATGTGTCTTTTTTAAGATTATATATCAAAAGCCTTGCAGTTTCGTCGCAGTCTCTGCTTTCCGACATCTGTCCTCTGTCTGCTGTCCTCTGTTCGCTATTTCGATGGGAATTTGTCATTTTATTCTTAACCTCAATCTTAATCTTAACCTTTTTTATTGTTCTAAATCTCCACCGTTAGGCTTTTTTAGTGCCCTCTAAAATACTCCTCACATTTTTGAGGCTTGTTGCAGAGCATATTTGCTTTGCATTTTTCTGTGCAGGCATCAGGAAGTTTTAGAGAAATCCTTATATCGCAGTCAATATAATCAAGAGCCATATTATTTATTTTTGATGCACTTTCCTTAGATATATCTGTAAAAGAGATTCCCACCATATAAACCTCTCCCTTTTGTTTTATCCATGCTATCCTTCCCTTTACAGGTATTCGAGTCTTTTCAAGGTTTAAAACCATATTTATTTCTCTTATATGTGGAGGTTCTAAAAATGTTATAAGTCTCATACCTCCAGCAGATAGATCCGATAGTATGGCTGGCTGCGATATGTCCTTACCATTTTTATCTTGGCCATAAAATTCTATTTCAACAGGTTCAAGTATTCCATGAAGCATTGGAAGTCTCGGATGTTTTCTTCTTTCCGTCTGGTTTTTTTTATTCATACACTCTCCCGTAAAGCATATTTTTTTCAGTTTTTTCTATTTTAACCTTAAAAAAATTCTTATCATAATCTTTTTTAAAGTTCCTTTTTGCATTATCTTGAACTTCACTATTTATTATACAACAATTAAAGCCTGTATTTGTCCTACCATAATTTTTTTCATAAAGTAGAAAATCATCAAGATCTCCAACCTTTTTCTTTATGATATCTTTTGCTATTTCCTTAATCTCTTTAAGAATTAGTGCATGCCTCTTTTTTAGCTCTAAGTATGATATGGTCAAAGGATCAATCCCCTTAAATCTTGGAGAATATTTAAAGCAGTAAACCATGGAAAATCTTAATCTTCTTACTGCATCGAGAGTCATATTAAAATCATCCTCATCCTCACCACTGTACCCTACTATAACATCACTTGTTATTGATGTCTTTTTATCAATTTTTCTTAGTTCATCTATTATTTCCTCAAATCTTTTCAGATCATATCCACGTCTCATCTTTTTAAGCATTTTATCAGAACCACTCTGAAGCGGGATATGAAGCCATCTGGATATTTTTAGATTTCTTCTGTATTCATCAAAAAATTTTTTATTAAAAAATGATGGATGAGGACTCATAAATCTTATTATTTTTATCTCCTCAATCTCCGAAATTGCTTTGATCAGATCTGTAAAATCGTAATTTTTTACTGGATCCTTGTATGAGTTTACAGTCTGTCCCAGAAGAATGATCTCCCTCAAACCATTTTTAGCTTTTTTTCTTATATCATCAATAATTTTATGAAACTCCACTGATTTTTCTTTTCCACGAACCTCAGGAACTATACAGTATGAGCATCTCAAATTGCATCCTCTTGTTATGGTATAATAATCCCATACCCTCTGTTCCATATTATCATAGTTTTCTATAAACTTTATATCAGATATATCTTTGTAAAATAAATCCTTGATTTTTGAATAATTTTTTACTCCGATGACCCTGTCTATGTATGGAAATTTTTTTTTAAGGCTGTTTCCAAGCCTTTGAGCGGCACATCCTATTACATAAAGTTTTTTTTCACTACCCTTTGTCTTCCAGTTATTTAGGGTTCCAATCATGCTTATAAGCTTGTCCTCAGCATGCTGTCTTACCGTGCATGTGTTTATAATAATAATATCTGCTTCTTTAGTGGCTTCTGTTGATTCAAACCCCATTTTTTTAAAAAAAGTCATTATTAAGTTTGAGTCATCCTCATTCATCTGACAGCCGTATGTTATTATCGATATTTTCCTATTCATTTTATTTTTTGGATATGTCGTCTCGTATAATCTATTGTCTTTTTGGCTATTTTTACAGCTTCAAGAGGATATTTGCCAACAGCAGTTTCAGCTGAAAACATAACGCAGTTCGCATCATCAATGACAGCATTTGCCATATCGCTTATTTCAGCCCTCGTTGGACGATAGTTTTCTACCATAGATTCAAATATCTGGGTGGCAACGATTGAAAATTTCTTATATTTTTTTGCTTCTACTATCAGTTTTTTTTGCATAACAGGAACCATATAAAGAGGTATTGATATGCCTAAGTCACCCCTTGCAACCATTATGCCATCGGAGTGTTTTGTTATGGATGAAATATTTCTAAGTGCCTGCCTGTTTTCTATCTTTGATATTATTCTTGAAGTTATTTTTTTTTGATTTAATACTTTTTTCATCTCAATTATATCCCTGTGTGTTCTTACAAATGAGAGAGCTATATAATCAAATCTGTTTTCTGATATATATTCAATATCGTTTAGATCGTCTTCGTTTAGGTATGGAAAGTAAAGGTTTGAATCTGGGATATTTATTCCCTTGTTGTTTTTTAAAACCCCACCTCTTTTAACAATAGCCTTTATATAATCCTCTGATACACTTAAAACCTCTAACTCAATATTGCCATCATCTATGAATATTTTATGACCTTTCTTGATTGGTTTAAGCTCGTATTTATAATCAAAGCTTATGTTCTTGTCGGTTGATCTTATATTTTCTTTTGTCAGATTAATAATATCATTGTTTTTAATATCAAATGGTTTCTCAATATTTCGGACTCTTATTCTATTGCCCTTTAAGTCTGCAATAGTTTCTATTTTGTATCCCTTCTTTTTAAGATCTTTGATATATCCAAGTGCTCTATCAAAAAGATTTAGATCTGCATGAGAGAAGTTAAATCTTATCATTCCAACACCATTTTCAGATATATCTCTGATCATATTATAATCTGATATGGAAGGTCCGTATGTCGCTATTATATTTACATTGTTCATAAATTAATTTTTTTGTAAAAACAACTTTCCAAACATAAAGAGTTTGTCAATAAAAATAAATACAAAAAAACACCCTGTTTAACCAATAATTAATCAATTAAAGATTTCAGTCAGTTCACAGATATATTATCTTTTTTACACAACCTTACATCTTCTTCTTTTGGAGATCAAAAAGCTTCCATCAGCTCTGTGCATTTTTGCTATTATCTCGTGTGTTCCCGGTGTGATGTTATTCCAGTCATACCACCAGTAACCAACTGAGTTCCTTGCTGGTTGCCATGGACCATTGTCTATTGAGATCTCAACTGCTTTAGCATCCATTGCCCCCATTCTTATAGTATAATGCCTCGATGTTATTGTTTCTCCATGCTTTGGATAGTCTATTATGACATAACCATTATCAACTGACTGCTTTGTGTTTTTCTTTACTGCTGTCTTTGGCATAATTCCCTCCTCTGATTCATTTCCTAAAAGATTCTCTAACTTTTTGTTAATGCTGAAAAGTTTGTTTTTACAGTCTTCTCCTTCTATATGTATCATAACAACCTTTCTTTTCCTTTCCTTCAAAGCTAAAAAATCACCCTTGGCTTGGGATATACATAGCTTTCCAAAGGTATATTTCTCCCCAGCTATCTTTATATCTTTTTTAGGTTTAGTTGTCAATATTACAAATATTCCATTGTTAGCTCCACCTTTAAAAAGCTGGCCTGTAGAGTGAAGATATCTTGGTCCATAGTTATAAATGCATGCACTTTGTGTCGCTCTGGTTATTAAGTGTGATAGGTTTTCAAGGATGGTTTCTACTCTATCGCTGTTTTCCAGATATGCACATATTGAATAATAGGTACCCTCTTGTTTCTGATTGAAAAGCTCTATAAAAAGCTGTTCATAGTTTTTTACTTCATCCTTAAACTCAATGTTTGCTAAATAAAGTTTACAGGTTTTTGAATGATTGATTGGTTTGATATCAAAGTTATCCTTTTCTAAAAGCTTTTTAGCAATCTGCTTTGAACTTTCAACATCAGGCTGATTGAAAGGGTTTATTTTCATAAAATAACCAGATATGGATGTTGCTATCTCCCATCTATAAAACTCCTTTCCTATTTCATAGAGATCGTTTATATATATTTTTAAAACAGGAAAGCCTGAGGATATAAGGTTATTGGCCATAGCTTCAGTGTTTTGATCTATGAAATTCTTTATCTGATATATCACAAACATTCTGTCCTTGTCATAATTGTCAGTTGACAAGATCTTAGTGGTTGTGATAGGAACAATTCCCTTATTTTCTTTGCCTGTGGATTCTGCTATAAGCTGTTCTATCCATAAACCAAACTTTTTCATTTTCTCAGGCAGTATTATTGTTAACTTATCTCTTGCGCCTAAATAATTTTTGGATATAAAGCTTCCGAGCACAGTTGCAGCATTTCTTTCAGAGGTCAATATCTCATCCATAGCATCCTTTGAACTGCTTGCCAGTTTTTTTATATCACAGCCACAGAGTGACGCTGGAATAAGCCCAAAGTATGAAAGAGCTGAAAACCTTCCACCTATATCTCCCTGATTTATAAATATTTTTTTAAAGCTGTATTTTTTAGCCAGAGATTCAAGCGATGTGCCCTTATCTGTTATCGCTATAAAATTATCTCCTGGTTTCTTTATTTTTTTCTTAAGCTCTGAGTAAAAATACTTAAACTGAGAGTTTGGTTCTATTGTTCCTCCTGATTTGCTTGAAAATATGAATAAAGTTTTTTTGATATCTATTTCTTTTTTTACATTTGATATCCACTCAGGGTTTGTCGAATCAAGGACATAAAGCTTTAAAAATTTGTCCTTTTGAAATATGCTTCTTATAACCTCTGGAGCAAGGCTTGAGCCACCCATACCCATAAGGACAGCATATTTATATTTATTTTCGCTGAGAATTTTACTGGTAAAATCTTCTACTTCTTTTATAGTTTTAACATGCTCCTGTGGCAGGGTTAACCATCCTAATGAATTTTTTATTATTTTAGTATTTTCTGGATCATTTTTCCAAAGGGTTGCATCCTTTTTATATAATCTTTTAATAAAATTTACGTCCGAGAGCTCTTTTATCTCATTGTTTATATCAGAATTATATACCTTTATAACTGCTTCTTCACTGTTTAGATTCTTAGATTTTTCATTTATTGCCTTAAGTATGTTGTTATAAGAGATTAAAAATTTGTATATCCCATCGTTTAAAAGCTTCCTCATAATCAGGTTGTAATCCACCCCCAAAGAAATTATAAACTTGATAATTTCCTCGGCATTGGATATTCTTTCATCAAGAGACTTTTTGTTTATTGTTCCATGATCAAAAAAAGAATAAAGTGTGTTCTGTGGCACTGTGTTTATTGTATCTTTTAAACAGAGTTCATCAATGTAGAGTGTATCCTTGTAATTAGGGTTTTTAGTGCTTGTTGATGCCCATAAGAGCTTTTGAATCTTAAAACCTCTTCTGGATAGCCTGATAAAATTTTCATCTGAAAATATTTTAAGATATTTAGAATAGGCTATGAGTGAGTTAGATATGGCTGCCTTTCCTTTATATGAAAGTATCTTTTTTTGGGTATCAGGATTTTTTTCCTTTGATGCTATTATGTCAAGTTGATTATCAACCTCAGTATCTATCCTTGATACAAAGAAGCTTGCAACAGAAAACACATTTGTATCAAGATCATTTTTATATCTGAAATCTATAGCATTTAGATATGCATTTAAAACATGTTCATAGACCTCTGTTGAAAAAATGAGGGTCATGTTCAGATTTATTCCTTCTTTTATCAGCTCTTCTTCAGCAAGTATTCCATCGTCTGTCGCTGGAATCTTTATCATAACATTTGATCTACCAACTCTGGTGTATAGATCCCTCGCCCATTTTATTATCTCATCCTTTTTTTCAATTGTTGGTGGTATCTCAATGCTAACATATCCATCATTACCGTTAGTCTTTTTGTATATATCGCTGAAAAGATCACAGGCTCTTTGAATATCCTCTACCATAAGTGAATAAGCAATCCTATCAATAGGTAGTGAGTTCTTTAATAGAACTCTCAAGCTTTCATCGTAGCTTTTAGATCCTGTTATTGCCTGTTCAAATATGCTCGGATTGGATGTTAGTCCCGTTATGTTATAGTTTTTTATTAGATTTGAAAGAGTACCATTTAAAAACATATCTCTCTGGATATTGTCAAGCCAAAGACTCTGACCTGATTTTATAAAGTCATCCTGAATTTTTAGCTGTTGTTCTATATTCATAACCTCTCCTCAATCCTTTTTATTTTATTAAGCCTTCTTATATGTCTTTCCTCGTTTGAAAAGCTTGCATTTAAAAACGATATGACTATCTCTTTGGCAAGCTCTTCACCAACTATTCTTGAACCAAGGCAGAGAACATTCATATCGTCATGCTCTACTCCCTGATGAGCAGAGTATGTATCATGACATACACCGGCGCGTATTCCCTTTATCTTGTTTGCTGCTATTGAAGCACCAATACCGCTTCCACATATAATTATACCTCTTATAGCATCAGAATTTAATATTTTTTCAGATACTTTTTGAGCAAAATCGGGATAGTCCACGCTTATATCACTTCTATCTGTTCCGACATCTATGGTTTCTATTTTTTTATCAGTCAAAAATTTTATAATAGTATTTTTTAATTCATATCCTGCATGATCACTTCCTATCGCTACCTTCATCTTACCTCCATTTATATTTTTACAATAGTATTTTTTTCAACCCATCCCTTTATGTTATCCTTTGGAACCCCGACCTCAAGATAATTCTCATCATCAGATATTACTTTAATAATTTTTCCTTTGGGTATAATAGCAAGGCTGTTGAATGTCTTGTCAGGTCCACTGTAAAGCTCGGTTTCATATATGGTTACCGCAATGTTTGATAAATATGAATTTTTTCTCATTATGTAGGAGATAAAAAAAATACCAAAAATTAAAACTGATAATATTATATAACCATGGAGTTTGTCATCCTTTTTGTGAGTATTAATTATTATCAGCAGGACTAATAGAAAGAAGAAAAGCTCAGATATAGCCTTTAGCTCTAAATCACTGAAAAAATAATAAATTCTGTAAAGAAACTGTGGAATATCTTCAGAAAATATAGTTTCTCCATTTTGTTTCGCAACGGTTATAAGATTTTCTCTTATATTCTTATCCCTCGGTTTCAACTTAAATGCTTTAAGATAATAGATCATAGCATTAGTTTTGTCGTTAAGCTTGTAATAACAGTTTGCCATATTGTAGAGTATATACGGATTTGTGTCATCATTAAGGTTTTTATATATTTCAAGTGCTTTATCATAGTTTTGAGCCTTATAATATGATGAGGCATCATCATTAACTGATGCATTCAACTGAGGAATCATGTAAAATATTAATAAAAAAATAGTAATCTTTTTCACTTCAAAAACTCCTTTTCTGCTTTTTCTGCAGCATCAATTATACTTTTAATAAGAGTATCAAAATCATTCTTTTCAATCTTTGATGATGTATAGTTTAAAAACTCTATTCTTTCTATTATTACTTTAAAATCCTTTATTAATTCATCAGAAAACGATGGTTTTATTACTTTGATAGTATTTGCTATCTTTTCAAATGGTAAGTGTGCTATGTTTTGTTTTAATTTCCTTGATATATAATCATATATAGAATCGTACAGCAATGATAAAGCAGCCCTGCTGTTTGAAGGAAACTCCTTTTCTGCTTTTTTTATGCTTTCCTTTAGTATGTTTATAGCCTTTTTATAATTATAATCCACAGGATTATCTTCTATTTTTTTCCTTCTGATAACAATTATATAATTCACAATCAATGCAAGGATTAAGAACAGATCAAACGGTAAGTAAATTTTTTCAAGCTTATTCAGCAATGATATCAGAAAATTATTCCCTGTTTTCTCATATATATAGTTTATATCAGTATCCTTCTGTGTTATGTTGTTCTGTGGAAGTGTTTTATCAAAGTCATATGTTTTTCCACCATCCTTTGCCTTTAAAACAGTTATCCTTATTGGGTTTGTTGTTATTGTCTCATATCTCTTTGTATCTATATTAAAAAATGTCATTTTAATACTATCTATTGTTATGTTACCTTCTTTGAGTGGTGTTATTATGTATGTAAACTTTTTGGTTCCACCTATTACATCCTTGTTCTTTGATATGCTTTGAGAGTTAAGTATATCATAGACCTTAAAATCTGGTGAGTTTAATGTCGGCGCATTTATTGAGTTGACATTGCCCTTTCCTGTAACTTCAACTGTGAGGTTTAGTGGGTCTCCCATATTTACAGTCTGGTTGTCCACTTTAGCTGTTATAAAAAAATTACCAACCGCATTTGTAAAGTCTGAAGGTGGTGGCGGGAGTGCTTTTATATCAAGGGTTAATGGCTTTGTTTGAAGTTTTATTTCTTTTGTTCTTGCTGTCGCTGAGAAAAACTTCTGTATGAAGTTAGGATCAAATGGATCTAATGCCACATCATCCTCTTCCTGAGTATAGGCTACTATTGTAGCTGGTGATACCGTAGCCTTACCGCTCATTATACCAAAGAGTGCAGTTTTTATTTCGGCATAATAATATCTTATTCCATTTATTATCTCCGTCCCTGTTTTGACAGGTGGAAGATCATCTGATATAAGGTTTGTATATGATGGAGGAAGATACTGTGGATTTGATGATATTGGCATAGCGGTATAAAATTTTATTGTAAGATTTATCTGTTCACCAACATAAGCTGATTTTTTGTCAGTTTCAGCTGTAACAAATATCAGCTCATCTCTGGATATGCTTCTATTGCTTTGCTTCTGAGACTGATTCTTAGCACGTTGGTTTGGTTGCTGGTTTGATATATTTGGAGCAATTACATCTATGGTTATCTCCTTTGTCCAGTATTTATCACTTCCAACTGAAACACCTATCCTCGGTATCGTAAATCTTCCTGTTCTTCTTGGGGTAAGTGTGTATATAAACTCTACGGATGAATTTATGTGACCGTTTACTATTGAGATATTACTGCTTTTACCAGATGAATAGACATTAAAATCTGATAGTGAACTTAAGTCTGGTATTGCGTCTGATGCATTATCTCCGCTTACAGATATGCTCAAGGTAAAGCTCTCATTTATTGGTATCTGTGTCCTATCAACAGTGGCAACAACTATTGTTTGTGATGATAGCGAAATATGGGTGAAAAGAAATAAAAAAGATAAAAAAATTATTTTATTTTTAACCGAAAAGAGATTTTTCATTTTACCAATCATATTCATTCTTATAACCTCCATTATGTTGAGGTTTTGATTGGATATTTTTCATATTCTGTTTTTCCTGATTTTTTATCATATCAAGAAACTGTTCAGCTTGCTTCTGCCTTTCTTTTTTTTCCTGTTCTTTTTTCTCCTGTTCATTATTATCCTGCTGATTCTTATCCTCCTTATCATTACCCTTACCACTGTTGTTGTTTTGATCCTTGTCCTTATTTGAATCGTTTTTTTTATCCTTGTTATCCTTTGATGAAGAAGATGCTTTTTTCTTTAAAAGAAGCTCTAAATTATACTTTGCATCGTTATTCTTTGGATCTGCAAGAATAGCCTCTTTATAATATTTTATTGCAGAGTTATCATCATTCTTCATCATATATGTATTGCCGAGGTTATAAAGAGATTTTGAGACAACCTTTTTATTTTTTATTTCCTTATAATACTTTTCTGCTTCGTCATATTTTTCAAGCTTGTATAATGAGTTTGCAAGGTTGAATTTAAGCTTATCATTTTTCAAATCTTTTTCAAGAGCCTTTTTATAATAATCATAGGCTTTTGTATAATCTTCCTTTTTGTAGTTGCTGTTCCCCTTTTCACCTATAAAATCACCCACTATATCAAACGAATATGAGCTGCAAGGGATCATCAGTAGAAATAAAAACATTACCAGCTCTGTCATGGCTTGTAATAATAATCCTCCATAATAATAAATTCTATCAAAATTAAAAGAAAAGAGATAATCAGAACATACTGATATCTGTTCTTATAGTTTTCAGCTCTTTCTTTTTCAGTTGACATCTTGGCTTTGGCTAAAAATTTTACTATCTCTGATGATACAAACTCAGGAGTTGTGTATTTTATATACTTTCCCTCAGTTTTTTGAGCTATCTTTATCAGCGTTTCTTCATCAAGCTTTGATATCACAGTCTTCCCTGAGCTATCCTTCTTATACTCCTTTGTCTCTTCATCGTATATGAGATCTCCCTGAGTGGTTCCCACCCCTACCGTTATTATCCTTGCCTTTTCTTTTACAGCATTTGATATGATGTCATCAATTTTTCCAGAGTGATCTTCTCCATCGGTAAACAGTATGATATCTTTTTCTCCGGGGTATGGGGATAAATACTCTATTGATGTTTCTATAGCATCAGCAATGTTTGTTCCAGGATATGGCAGCATATTTGGCGAAAGATTGTCTATAAAGTATGATATGGCATCAAGGTCATCAGTTAGAGGACACTGAATATATGCTTTATCCTCAAAGGCTAAGAGTGAGATCCTATATCCTTGAAGTCCATCAATAAGTGATTTCAATGAAAGTTGTACGCTTTGAAGCCTTGATGGCTTTATATCCTTTGCAGACATTGAAAGTGATGTATCAACAACTATTGCTATATTAGCCGAATAGTGCGGTTTTTCCTGATACTCTATTCCCCACTGAGGGCCTGATGAAGCAATGATCATAAAAAACAGTGCAGTAAAAATTAAAATATCCCTTGTCCTTCTCAGATTCTTTAAGTTTTCCGGGAGTATTTGAGAGAGTATGTTTTCGTCAAAAATTGAAGTAGTTATCCTTTCTCTTCTAATAAGAAGCTGGATATATATTATTATTAAAACAATAAAGCCTGCTATACCATAGAATAAGTTTGTTTGATATCGAAATAATTCCATATATTAAGGTACCGTTAAAATAAATGTTTTTTGCAATATTATAAGCAGAGCAAGCAGTATTATTGCAGGTATTAAAAATTTGTTATACAGCTCTGTTATCTGGACATTATATTTTACCTCAAACTTTGTTTTTTCAAGCCTGTCTATTTCTGAGTATATCTCTGACATTTCTTTGGATGTCGTTGCCCTGAAGTACTGAGCCTGAGTCATTTTTGCAATTTCCATCAGCTGTGCTTCATTTAAATCATCTTCCATTACTGTGTATGGCATAGATGGATCTCCCGTTGGAACTTTTGATGGCCCCTTGCCACCAATGCCAATTGTGTATATTTTTATCCCGAACTCAGATGATAGCTTGGCGGCTGTTACAGGGTCCTGAACAACTCCTGCGTTTGATCTGCCATCCGTTAAAAGAACCATTATCCTGCTTTTTGCTTTTGATTTTTTTAAATGATTGGTTGCAACAAGTATTGCATCACCTATTGCTGTGCCATCTGATTTAGTCATACCGAGTTGTATTCTATCAATAAATGCTGTAACGGCAGAGTGATCCATTGTTAGTGGACAGCTGAGGTAAGCAACCCCACCGAAAACAACAATTCCTATTCTATCACTCATCCTTTTTGAGACAAACTCCTTGGCATTTGTCTTTGCTGCCTCAAGCCTTGAAGGTATTACATCTACTGCTGCCATGGATAGAGATGTATCTATAACCATCATAATATCTATTCCTTCTGTTGGTGGAATCTCCCCCTTTAGTATCTTTTGTGGCCTTGCTAATGCTATAATTATGAGCACCATAATTATTAGCTTTAAATAATATGGAAGAGCATCAGCAAGAAAGACTCTGATTGTATAGTTCTTTTTCAGTTCTATTGGAAAGTTTGTTTTAAAAAAGACTCTGTGATAATTTTTTGAAACATATACAGCTGCTATTAAAAGTGGTATTAAAAGTAGAAAAAAATAAGGATTTTTAAAGCTCATTTTATCCTCTTATAAATTTGATATATTTTTTGTATCTCTGTAATAGTAATCAGAGCTACTGTCATTTTGAATAACTTCATAGTTTTTCCCTATTTTTCTCTTCAAGCCTTGCCCTCTCTTCCTCATCTTTTTTTCTTTTTTCATTTATCATTTCATAAAGCATATTCACTATTTCTTTTAAAAGTTCTCGGTCCTTTAAAGCTTTTCGTTTTTCAGGGATATATCTTGCAAATTTAACAAGATCACAGGTGTCAAGAAGTTCTCTCATTTTGATTAAAATATCTATCTTTGTTGTAACTTCTTTAACTCTTTTTATTATATCAGATGTTGTCATTTCAAGAGCATTTATCTGAAACTCCTCATCAAGGTATCTCCTCAAAATATTTGATAGAGCAATATAATACCCCTTGATATTTCCGCTGTCAAGTATATTTGAAGATCCAAGCCTTTCAATCCTGTCATTTGCTCTTTGATACGGTGTTCTCGTATCCTTATGATATTCAATATTTTCTGTCGTGATGCGTTTCTTTTTCATCAGATATTTTATTATAAAGTATATGGATATAATAATTAGTATTACAATAAGTATTTTAAACCATAAAAGAAAATCAAATACTGATGCTATATCCTTTGGAGTATCAGTTTCTTTTAAGTTAAAAAGTGGTTTTATATCAAGCGGAACTGGATATGATTTTATTGTTTTAATCCCGCTCTTATCAATAATATTTATATTTACCTCAGGGAAGGTGGATATACCAATATTAAATGGGATAAGATAGAGCTCTACCCTGTTCTTATTTTGAGTCTGGGAAAGATATCCGAAGTCTGATCCTGTTATAGCATCTGTAGAAATATATATTTTTTCTTTATTGTATTCCGGTATTTCAAATAATATTGAAAACTTTTCCCCAAGTTTTATTTCCTTTGGTGTAAAAATTTTAACATCATCAGCATATAAATTAAAGATTGAACAACATAATAAAATATATAGTGTTAAAATCTTTTTCATCTTCCTCTCGCAATCTTAAGCTTTCTATTCTTAAAAAATGATACAACAGTCCTAAATATATCTGATTGTGTATTTATTTCCATATAATCAATGTTATGTGAGTTAAATGTTTTTATAAGACTTTCTCTTCTTGCTTTAAACTCTTCATTGTATCTTTTGACCATATATGCGTCTGACATATCAACGTAGCCGTACTCGCCATTTTCAGGGTTGACATATGATAGTATGGCTGGATAATTTTTTAATTCTAATTCTAAGGGATCATTTACAATCACAGGTATAAGGTCATGCTTTTGTTCAGTAATCTTTATCGCCTTTTCAAAATTACTATCCATAAAATCAGATATGAGTATGATAACTGCTTTTCTCTTTAGTATCTGATTCAAATTTTTTAGAGCTACGCTGATATTTGTTCTAGAACTTTTTGGCTTGAATGCTATCATATCTCTTACAATCCTTAAAATATGATTTTTTCCTTTTTTGGGTGGGACGTAGAGCTCTGTGTTGTCTGAAAACAAAAACAATCCTGTTTTATCATTGTTTTTAAGAGCTGCAAACATGAAGAGTGCTGCAAGTTCTGCTGAAAGTTCATTTTTTGTTTTATTCCTTGTGCCGAAAAGACCAGATGCAGAGACATCCGATGCAACCATAACCGTGAGTTCTCTTTCTTCATTAAATTTTTTTACATAGACCTTTGATGTTCTTGCTGTTATGTTCCAGTCTATAGTTCTTATGTCATCGCCAACTACATATTCCCTTACCTCAGCAAATTCAACTCCCTTACCCTTAAAAACACTAAGATACTGACCCGCAAAGCTTTCACTGACAAGCTTGCCTGTTCTTATCTCTATGTTTTTTACTTTTTTAATTATATCCTGTGTGTTCATAGTTAAAACAGAAGTCAGAAGACAGAGGTCAGAAGACAGAAATCAGAAGTCAGAAATCAGATAAATAAGGAGTTCCTTCTGACTTCTGTCCCTGCCTACGCCGAAGTGGCTTCGGCAGGCAGGCTCTGTCTTCTGACTTTATGGAACCTCTATTGTTTCAAAAATTGTTTTTACTATTGTTTCAGTGCTTATCTCTTCGGCCTCAGCCTCATAGCTTGTGATGATCCTATGTCTTAATACTGAGAATCCAATTGCTTTTATATCCTGTGGTGTTATGTATGCCCTCTGAGATATAAAGGCATATGCTTTTGCTGCTTGTATTAAAAATATTGTTGCTCTTGGACTTGCACCGTATTTGATCCAGTTTTTTATGCTGTCAAGTTTATACTTCTCTGGAAACCTTGTAGCATTTACAATATCAACAACATATGATTTTATCTTATCATCCACATAAATTTTATCAACCAGTTTTTTTACAGCAGATATCTTTGATATATCTACAACAGAATTTACTTTCGGAGTGTTGGCTGATGCTATGGTATCTATTATCTTTATCTCTTCTTCTCTTGAGGGATATGTAATATTAACCTTGAGCATAAATCTATCAACCTGAGCCTCAGGAAGAGGATAGGTGCCTTCCTGTTCTATAGGGTTCTGTGTTGCCATAACAAGGAATGGTTCTGGAAGTTTATATGTCGTGTCACCAATTGTAACCTGTCTTTCCTGCATGGCCTCTAAAAGTGCGCTTTGAACCTTTGCAGGGGCTCTGTTTATTTCATCAGCAAGTATTATATTGGAAAAGACCGGCCCTTTTTTTATCATAAAATTTCCACTTCCTTGGTTGTATATAAGCGTTCCTGTTATATCAGCAGGCAAAAGATCAGGAGTGAACTGAATCCTCTGAAATTGTGCTTTTATTGTATCAGATAGAGTTTTTATTGTTGTTGTCTTTGCAAGTCCTGGAAGACCTTCAACAAGGACATGTCCGTTAGCGAGTATTGCAACTATTAAGGAATTTACTAATTCTTCTTGACCTGATATAACCTTTGATATCTCTCTCTTTATATCAGAGACAAAAAGTGATTCTTCCTTTATTTTTTCGCTGAGCTTTGATATCTCTGTGCTTTCCATACTGCCTCCAATCATTAGGATAAAAACAAATCAATAAAACAATCCAAGCTTACAATTTTTTAAATCTCTTTTTTTAAACCGATATATATCCACAAATATAAATTTATAATTTTTTATTGCTGTTGAATATTTGAATACTTAACCTTTGTTTTTCTCCAGTTTCTCGCCCTTGCTGTTATATCATATGTCCTACCATCTGTAGCTATTTCAAGTGAGTTATCGGCAAGAGTGTTTGCTATCTCATATCTTACTGCTTTAACGTTACCTGTTAAATCTGCCAGCCTTTTTATGTCATTTGTATAAAATCCATATTTCCTGTAGTGTATCTCTTCCAGTGTTCCAATCTTTGCAAGTGTTCTGTTAGCTTCATTTATCTGACTTTGTTCCATAGGAGTAACGGCAAGTATTGTCCTGTTTGCCCAGTTAGCAATAAAAAAAGCCATCAATCCCCATGATACAACCAGTATAATCCCTTCTACGAATGGTGACTTTTCTCTTGTTCTTATAACTATTGTTGATGCTAAAAAATCATGAAGACTTCTTCTCTTTTTATTTGTTAAAGCTAAAAGATAGCCAATATTTATAAGCCATGCGTCTATGAAATATCCTATAACTCTTATAAATGCTTTTATAACTGATGGGTCTGTGCCATTGGTGTTTAAAACCTTCAATCCCATTATCATCTTACCGAGTGTTACCCTTTTGCCTGATGTAAATATTATTTCATATATTATAAAAAGCAATAGCCAGAACAATTTCCATAGAGTTTCCATAGAACTATTATAAATTATGTAATTTGTTTTTATTGCTAATGTAAAAGTAATATAGTTTAGAAATACAAAGGGAAGTGTATCTATGAGATATGCTATAAATCTTTCATTAAACCCTGCTAAAACATATCCTTTCTCTTCAGTTTTTTCCTGTATGTCATCAAGTTTTATATTTATATCAGCCATATTTGCCTCTCATCAGGATAAAAACTATAACTCCAAATATACTGCTTCACAACTAAACATAAATAAACTTTTATAAATTCATGCCAGAGATATAATTTTTATCTATCCTGTTTCTGTCTGCAGCTCATACAGTATCTTGTGTAAGGAATAGCTTTTAACCTCTTAATTTCTATAGGCCTTTTACAGAGCTCACATATACCATATGTATTGTTCTCTATCTTTTTTAATGCTGAATCAACATCCTTAAGCATTGTTTTTTGGTTGGATGAAAGATCAAACGTCATCTCTTTTTCTATGGTCTGTGTTACATCATCAATTTCATCACCAATGTCTTTTGTAAGTTCATCTGGTAACTGAGTTTTAATATCTGACATGATTTTTGTCTTAATTTTAATAAGCTCATCTTTAAAATGTTTAAGATCTGGTAAATTTGTTGTTTTTTTTACATCTTTTTTGATTGTAACTTTTTTCCCAATATTTTTTTTTGCTTTAACAGTGCTCATTTTTTTGTTTGTTTTTTCCATGTTCTCTCCCTTTTAATCGCTCAGTCATCTGTCTGTTTATAAGAATCATTTCCTATGCCAGACAGTGGCAGGATTTGGTTTTTATTTCAGTATCTCGAAGTAGAAAAAAATACTGGTTTTTTTTCAGTTATTATGGCCTTACAATTTTTTATGTCATTCTTGATATAAAGAGGAATATTGAAAATACCAGAAAGAACTTCTTCATCTATAAGTTTTGGTTTTTTCAAAAACATAGTGTTTATTTTTTTCTTTATATCCTGTTTGTCTATTGATTTTATATCACTATCGCTTGCTATGAGATAACTCCATGGCATATCATAGCTCGGTATAAAAAAGTTATATGAAACAACATTTTTAAAAACTTTTGAAAGAGTTTTATAAAGTGCTGAATGAAGATTTAGCTGAAGTATATGACCTGGACCTGCCTGCATAGCAAATATTCCTCCCTTTTTAAGCTTTGTCTTTAATATTTGATAAAATTCCTTCGTATAAAGCTTGTAAGCAGGACCTCCTTCTATTGGGCTTGGAAGATCAGAGTATATTATGTCAAACCTGAGTTCTGTTCTTTCAATAAATTTTCTTGCATCCTGGATAAGAAGGGTTGCTCTCTTATCTTCAAACGAGCCCTTGTGCCAGCTTGTAAGATATTTTTTAGCAAAATTTATTATGTTGTGATCTATATCAACCATAATAGCTTTTTTGCTTTTTTTATAGTTTAAAATCTCTCTTAATGTTGCACCCTCTCCACCACCAAGTATTGCAAATGTTTCAGGATTTTTATGAAGCAGTATTGATGGCAAAACAAGAGCTTCATGATATATAAACTCATCAAGTTCGCTTGATTGAGTTTCTCTATCAAGGATCAAGACCTTTCCAAAGGAATAAGTTTCTACAAGGAGTGCTGTCTGAAACTCTGTCTTGTATGATTCCATGTATCTTTTTATCTGATGAGAGTGAAATTCTCCCTTTGTAAAATATTCCACAAACCAATCGCCTTTGGGAAATCTTTCTTTATCAGTTTTAATCCATTTTGGTTTATTCATCTAATAAAACCCCCCTTTCCATCTTCATTATGCTAAAATATTTTGACTTAAATTTTTTTTTGACTGTTTTAAATGCTTTCCATGGATCAGAGTGATCGCCACAGGTAAAGAAATCAACAGAAGCAAATTTATGCTCAGGCCATGTGTGTATTGAAAGATGAGACTCCTGAACCACTATAACACCTGAAACGCCGTAGGGTTTAAAACCATGAAAGAGTGAATCTATTATGGTTGTGTTTGCCTCTTTTGCACACAGCATCATAACATCCTGGACATAGTCAACATCTGATATAAGCCTTGAGTCACACCCGTAAAGTTCAACTATTAAATGTTTTCCAAGTGCTCTCATAATATAGTATATTTTATCATAAAATTTAATTTTTTTATCTTGTTTTAAAAAGTTTTTTTTTGTAAACTTTATATATGTGTAGAATGATTGCAATTGTCTCAGATAAACCAATAAAAAAAGAAGTAATAAATTATTGTTTAATAGATGCTGAAAGGTCTATTTTAAAACAATCAAGCTTTAATAATGACAGACTTCAGAAGGATGGCTGGGGAGTGGCTTATTATTCAAACACTAAGCCTGTAGTATATAAATCCGACAGGCCAGTCTTTGATGAAAAAGAAAAGCTGGTTAAAAAAATTGCGTCTGTAAGTTCAAATATTTTTTTAACCCATATAAGAAATGCATCCAATCCTAAGAAACTTCCTCATAACAGGCTGATCTCGGTTGAAAATTCGCAGCCTTACTCTTATGGTAATATTGTTTTTTCACACAACGGAACTCTTTCAATAGTTGATGATATATATCTCAATCTTGGAGAATATAAAAAATATGTAAAGGGAGTTAATGATAGTGAGGTTCTCTTCTGGAATTTTATTAAGCATTTAAACGCATACGGGAATATAAAAACTGCAATTGAGATGATGAGGGATGAGATAAACACGGTATGGATTTCAGTTAAAAAAAATTATTCTAATTTAAAAAAGCCATACAATGGGCTCAATATCTTTGTCAGTGATGGTAATCAAATATATGCGTTGTGTGATTTTGTTATGGAAAAAGAAAGCTATTCTTTGATGAGCAAGGGTTGGGAATATGGTAGATTTGCGATTAAGAGATTTGATGATTACACAGTTATATCAAGTGAACCTGTTGATAATACCGATGGCTGGGAAAAAGTAAAGCCTTTAACAATTATTTCTATTAAAAAAACAAATATTAATATATCAGATATCGGAGAATAGATATGTTTAAAAAACTACTTCTTGTTATCATATTCTTTGGGGCTATTTATATGCTTTACGATCAGAAGAAGGATAGGAAGATTGAGCAAGAGAAACTTGATAAGATAAAACAGGAAGAGGTAAAAGAAATAGACCCGCTTTTGCCTGAGTCTCTCCGTAGTCAGTATATGCTTACGTTTTCAGGGGAGACAATAAACACATTAAAGATGCTTACAAATGATACCAATGAAAATGTTAGGTTTTCAGCTATAGAACTTCTTTGGCAGCTTAAGGATAAGGAGATAGGTAAGATAATAAAAAATAGTTTTGAAACTGAAACAGAATCATCTATGAAGATAAAAATACTAAACATGCTTGCAAAGGAAAAATCCAAGCTTTCTCTTCATCTTATAGCATATGCATTAAAAAATTATGACAAGGATACAAGGCTTAGGGCGTGTGAGATATTGGGTGATTTTATTGATAAGGAAACGATAGATGTTTTAACGCCATCACTCAAAGACTATGATGAGGACGTAAGGCTTAAGGCCCTTGATTCAATAAATAAGATAAAAAATTCTATAGAACAGCACAGAGAACAGAAGATAAAAGAGATATTTGAACCAAAGCCAATTTTTAACGTACAGTAATAAATTTCTTTCAAATCATAGCTTCATATCTATATGAAAAAAATAATATGTGGCATATTGAACATAACCCCTGATTCATTTTCAGATGGTGGGTTTTATATGGAAAGGAATAAGGCAGTTCAGAGAGCCATTTATATGTATGAAAATGGAGCAGAATGGGTTGATATAGGGGGTCAGTCATCAAGGCCTGGGGCAGAGCCTGTTGGTATTGATGAGGAGATTAATCGTGTAATACCTGTTCTATCTGATATAAGAAGAATGAAATCATCAGTGGTAATATCAGTTGATACCTACTATCCTGAGGTTGCTGTTGAGGCAATAAAACATGGGGCTGATGTGATAAATGATATAACAGGTTTGAGAGATGAAAGAATGATGGAGGTTGTGTTGAAATATAACAAACCGGTTGTTATTATGCATATGAAGGGAGATCCTTTGACAATGCAGAAAAATCCTCAATATAATGATGTCGTTGATGAAATATATAATTTTTTTAAAAATAAGATAAATTTTTTAAACTCAGAGGGCTTTGATAAGATAATTATAGATCCGGGTATAGGTTTTGGGAAAAGTTTAGAGCATAACATAGCCATTATTAAAAATTTATCTGAGTTTAAGAAGCTTGGATTTCCAATTATGATAGGCCCTTCAAGGAAATCATTCATAGGACATATCTCTGGTGAAAAGGATCCACAAAAAAGATTAGCAGGGACGATTGCAAGTTGTCTATCCTCTTATGAGGTTGCAGATATATTCAGAGTTCATGATGTTTGTGAGATAAAGCAGGCATTTGATGTGTATGAAAAAATTTCGCTATGAACACAGCAGTATTATCCATAGGTTCAAATATTGGTGACAGGCTTAGCAATATAAAAAAATGCCTTTCTTTTATTAAAAAAAAATCCCATTCTATTTTAGTTTCCCCCTTTTATATAACAAGGCCAATGTATTATACAAATCAGCCATATTTTATAAACTGTGCAGTTAAGATAGAGACATCTTTTTCCCCTTTTGAGCTGCTAAAATTTATTGGAGTTATTGAAAAAAATCTTAAAAGAAAAAGACTTTTTAAAAATTCTCCAAGAACAATAGATATTGACATCATATATTTTAATGATATTATAATGAATGAAAAAAAATTAACACTTCCTCATCCTAAATTATATGAGAGAGGCTTTGTTTTAAAGCCTCTCTGTGATATAGATGAAAAATTTATTGATCCACTTAAAAAAAAGAGCGTTTATGAATTATGCATGGACTTAAATAATTTTAAAAGCGATATTATAAAGATTCCTGAAAACTATGATGAGTTGCTTGATTTTATATCAGAAATTCAGCCGAGAGATATCAACGACTTTAAAACTGATTACATAAAGGATACCCTTGATCTCTTTGGTAATCCTCAGAACAAATGTGGTAAGATAATTCATATAACAGGTTCATGTGGAAAAACAACTTCTGCTTTCTATATATCAGAGCTTCTTAAAAGAAATGGATATATGGTATGTCTTTATACAAGTCCTCACATCATTGATATAAGAGAAAGGATTATAGCTAATGGTAAAATGATATCAAGGAAAAATTTTTATGATATTTTTTTGGAGATTATCTCTTCTTCAAAACATATGCACTCTATTTTCGAGTATCTGACACTTGTTGCAATTATATATTTTTCAACTAAAAATCCTGATTATTCGGTTGTAGAGGTTGGTATGGGTGGCAGGGATGATGCCACAAATATATTTAAAAAAAGCATATCAGTTTTTACTACAATAACTGAGGAGCACCAGAAATATCTTGGCAAAGATATCAAGTCAATAGCAGAAAATAAATCAGGAATAATAAAAAAAAATGGCAAGGTTTTTGTCTCATCCCTTAATGATGATGATGTTATAAAAGTCTTAAAAAAAGCAGCTGCTAAAAATAATAATAGATTTTATATATCTAGGATCAATAGTTATAAAAGCAAAAATATTTTTGATGACATGAATTTTTCATTTGCAAATTTTATAACACAAAAGATCATCAATCATAAAATAAAGAATGAAAAAAAATATATAAAAAACTTATTTTCAGCAAGACATCAAGTCATAAAATATAAAAAAATTAATATTCTTTTAGATGGGGCTCACACTCCTGTTTCTATGAGATTGCTTTTAAACAATGATATGATTTCTGATTATAAAATATGTCTTGCAGGATTTATGAATGATAAAAAAGTTGATGAAATGCTTCGTATAATGAAAAAAAATAATTTCAAATCAATAATATTAACTGTTCCTTCATCAAAAAGAAGTTTTTATCCAACTAATTATATAGCAGATAAAGTCACTGTTATTATTGATTTAAAGGAAGCATTGGAGTATGCCCTCAAGTTTAATGAAAACATTCTTGTGACAGGAAGCCTTTACTTTTGCGCCGATATTCTTTCTATTATCAAAAAAAAGAAAAAAAATCTTTTAAATGAGCTTTCCCCTAACTACAGGTTAAGATTAAGATTGAGGTTAAGAAGAAAAAGACAAATCCACATCTAACTCAAACCCCAACAACCGACCTCGGTTACAGGACTAAACCGCGTCAGTTTATGACATGGTTAAGCCCGTTTGCCTGCGCCGAAGCGGCTTCGGCAGGCAAGAAGGCAGGCTCTGCTTTCTGACATCTGTCTTATGACCGCTACTTTGCTTCTACTGCTGGTATGTGAGAGTATATTGATTTTTCTTTTCTTTCAAACACAGGCCTTTTTGATGGGAAGTCAAATGATATTGATATGTTGCTGGTATTGCCAAGATCTTTCATACCTGCAAAGGAATAATCTATTGTTAGAAACTTTAGGTTCAGACCAAATCCAAATGCAAATCCACCAACATCATTTCTTGATTTTTGAGTGTCTATTCCCCCCCTGATCATGAACGATGTGTCCTCACTTATTTTAAGTGCAAGTTCACTTCCTAAGTTTACATAAAAGGTATCATTCCTTGGCCATACTATATCAGTTGCAAACATAAGAGAAGGGAATGGATAGATTGCACCACCTATTTTAAATTTTAATGGCAGAGCTGATGATTCTTTGTCATATTTTAACGTTCCACCTAAATCCTGTACAAGGAAGCTGAGCTTGTATGGAAGATATGCAAACTTATATGCCCTTATACCGAGATCAAATGCTGATGTCTTTGCAGAATGATATATCTTAGAATTTATATATTTATAATTCACACCCATAGAAACATCCGTCTCTCTGTCAGAGAACTCTGTTATACCCTTTGCATAGCTTAGTGTTATAACCCTATCCTCAGGAGAAAACTTACCAAGTATGTTTTGATCTATATCAGTGTGCTCTATAGTTCCTATATCAGTCATAAAAACTGATGCGCCAATAACAGAATCATAGGAAAGCCTCTGAGCATACGATATAAACTGATAGTTTATATCAGCAACATATTCTGTTCGTGATAGCATTATTGAAAACTGAGGTATCTCAATCAGCCCTGCGGGGTTTGAGTATATGGCTGATGCATCATCTACCACAGCAGTCTGTGCACCACCCATAGCTATAACACGTGGATTTATATTAAGGTTTAAAAAATCAGCCCCTGTTGTTCCCTTGCCACCTGATCTGAAATAATCCTGAGCCTGAAGGTTAAAGTTAATAAGAAATAATGTGATAAAAAATTTAAACATAAATTATCTTTCAATCGCTATCTTTATCGTTTTTTTACCATAAGGCGATTTTATAACGCAGAGATATATACCGCTTGCAACCTTTCCCTCCTTGGAGTTCATACCATCCCAGTATGCTATACCTGTGCTATCAGCTCTTGTATCATATACCTTCTGACCACTTAAGGTATAAAATGTTAGTGTTGTCTTATCAGGTAGTCCTGTTATTGTTATAAAACCCTCTCCGCTTCTATTTGGGTAGAATGGATTAGGAAATACTTTTACGTTGCTAAGATCAGTTGGTGGAGTTACCATAATAAGCTGATAAACACTCAGGTGATTTACTATGGCTGTTATCGTTCTAAGTCCAGTGTCTATTTCTGTCTTAACAGGCAGGCATTGACCTGTCAAAGGATTATACCTTGCTAAAGTGACCCTTGATATATTAGAGTTTATATCAGGTGGGTTTGACGAATTTATCGCCTCATCATAAAAATAATTGAATTCAAACGTCATAGGTACATAAGGCTGTTCGTTGGAATAAATACCAAATGCAATCGTGCTGCCTCCAAAAGTAAATCCACATTTGTTGTCATATAGCCTTGCGACTGCAATTGGTTGTTGAGTTTTGAAAGAATCGCTCGGTATGCTTAAAACCACCGACCTTCCATCGGAAAGCTTACCTGATATTTCGACGTTGTTTTCTGGATCTGTAAGTCCTAATATAGATGATGATGGTGCCTCTCCAGGTCCTCCGAGTGTTACCGCTGGAGTCATGGTCTGTATCCTTGCTGTTTCCTTACCCTCTTTGTTCATAGCAGCTACATCAAAATAGTATGTTGTTTTAAGCCATAGACCATTTACAAGATATTCAGTATCCACATACTGCTTTGAAAATGGTATTGGTGTGGATATATATGGCGTTTCAAAGCTCATGCTTGTTGTTCTAAGTTCATAAATGGTCTCTTCGGAGTTCTCTCCTGGATCCCACCCCACTCTCACTCCACTCACAGAAACTGATGCAACAAAAACGTTTAACGGCGCATTGGCTAATGTATATTTTGATCCTAAATCAGCTGGTGTATCTGTTGTGTGCCCAGCCTTGTTTATAGCATATACCCTTGAATAATATCTGTAGTTAGGTTTTAACCCAGTTACAACATATGATATATTTATGGGGCTGGATGTATCAGGTGTAATATCAAAGCTTGATAGCTCCAAAAATGCAGGGTCTCTTGATACCTCCAATCTGTATGATGTATTAACAACACCTGTTGTATATGCATCTAAATCATTTCCATTTGAAACCCAGTTTACCTTAAAACTTCCAGTAGATACCTCACTATAAACATTTGGAGAAGCAGGTGCAGGAACAGCTGCTAATGTATATACTGGTTCTGATATGGAGAAAGGACCCATTACGAGCTCATTATATGTTGCTGGATCCTTTTTGTATGATCTTACTTTAACCTGATAGGCTGTGTTCGTAGAAAGATTTAGTTGCGTAAAGTATGGATATGTTGTGGAGCTCAAAAACACAGAAACATCTGTTGTAGTCTTGAGTATTGGCTCTATTTTTGTCAAATATCTCCATACTTCGTATCCAGTTGCACCACCTGATTTATTCCAGCTCCATTTTATAGACTGTGTCGTTAGTGGCATTCCACTGAGACCTGTTATGTTGCCTACTGTTATTGTGGAGACAGGACTTGTATAATACTGAGAATCATATAGTGTTGGAATTCCGTTTCCATTTCTTGCCATAACCCTAAAATAATATCTATTGTTTGGTTCTAAATTTCTTATAGTAAGGTTTGTTTTTTTATAATTATTAACAAAGTCCATAGCTATAGCATACTCATCAAACCCTGAATATGTTGATACCTCTAACTGATAAGGTGTATAATCAGGGTTATTTCCATTGGCATCCCATTCCAATTCAACTGTATCAAAACTTGCATATACAACCCTTAAATCCTTTGGTGGATTTGCTTTGGTATATACTGTACTTTCAGCCACAGCATATCTTGATGGATCAGAAAAACCACCTATGTTATAGCAACCAACCTGTATCTTTGATGGCGTATTTGGAAGAAGTCCTGTTTGGTAGTATGTTGCTGGTAGGGATAGTGGTTCAGGGAATGAAACTGTTGAGACAAAAACACCTGAGGCAGAAAACACTGCAAAGCCGTTTGAGTTAGTTGTGTCATATAAAGACCAGTTCCACTTTATTGATGTCGTGCTCTGTGATTCTGTTGCAGCAAGACCTGTTATGGTGCACTCAGGGCGTGGAGTTGATGCCTGAACTATATAACCATCAGAGCATATACCGCTGTTGCAGTCATAAAGATAATACCACCCATAAGGAAGCTGATTGACATCCGATGGAACTCTCACTGTTATTGTAGAAAGCGTTTTATTCCAATCTGTTGTATTGCTGGTTGATACATATATCTGAGATGATAAATCTATCATAAACTCATTGTTTATTCCTCTTAATATAATCCTCGGCTTTGCAAAATCACTGTTGTGACCTCCAGAGCCATCGTTTGATGCATCGGATATTGAATGGAGATTGGAACTGGTACTATAAATAACAATATCATCTCCTCTATCAAATCTTGTCGTTGCATTAGATATAAGTGGTTTTCTTGTAACAGGACTTGTCCCTCTCTTTAAACTATCTCGACCGTAAGCATCAGGAGTAAACATAAGATAATACATTCCTTTAGTAGTGTCAAGATAATTCTGACCATCCCATCCACCTATGATCATGACATCATTTGATGGTAATAATGTAGCTGAATGACTCATTATTTTGCCAGTATCTCCAAAAGATATCTCAGGTCCACTCATAGATATATAAAACTCATTCAGAAAAATTCTTGCCTCATGCTCTATAATTCCAGATTTATCAAGCCTTTCACCACCCGTGATGGCTATGTTTTTGTCTGGCAATAATATGCTTGAGTGGCTTGTTATATTTGATATGGATATAGGACCGTCGGAAGGATCACCAAGCACTTTCCATTCTGTCCCCGTAAATGCTTCTACTATGTTAGTGGCTCCAATCCCACTGTTTCCACCAAAAACAACAACCCTTCCATCCTCCATAAGATGAGCGGTATGAGAATGTCTTCCATATGTTAAATCTCCTGTTGAAGCAAAAGTATTGGTCTGATGATTAAATATTTCACAACTTTTAAGAACAGAGCTGTTTGATCCCCCTGCTATCAAAACCCTTCCATCCTTCATAAGTGTGGCCGTGTGTTTGGTTCTTGTTGTTGCCATATCACCAACCCTTATAAATGTATTTGCAGTTGAAATAAAAATTTCTGCTGTCTTAGAATAATTACCGCTTGAAATCCCTCCTGTTATTAAAACATTGCCATCAGGAAGCAATGTCTGAGTATGACCTGCTCTTTGAAATTTCATATTTGATGTAGGAACAAACGTCTTGGTTTGAGGATAATATATCTCTGCAGAATCCATAGCCATTGATTCATTCACATCACCATGGACGCCGCCAGCTATTAAAACAGTGCCATTTGTTAAAAGAGTGGCTGTGTGATACGACCTTGCTTCAGACATTGTGGATACAATAACCCATGTGTTATCACCTGAATTATGGAGCTCGCAGCTTGCCAGTGTTTGAGTCCCATCTGTACCACCACATACAAGCACATCACCATTGTCAAGCACTGTTGTTGTATGATTTGCTCTTTTTGTGTTAAGCTTGCCATAATCTTTCCACGATGAAATAGTTTCTGTCTCAAAAAAAGAAGTATTTGATGGATCAAACTGTGGATTATCTCTTATACAATTTGATTCTGGGTCTGATTCGCAGTTCCTTCCTCCTATTATGTATGGTATTCCTGACTCTCTTATAACACCATTGTAGTCAAAAAGTGGATAAGGATCTATATTATTAAGTGTCAATATCGAATCATCATTAAATGTAAAATCTTTTGGTGAAAGCCTTGCGATATCAGCAAAGATCATATCCCTTACAACAATCGTGGATTGATTTGTTTTGTATGTTTGTCCAGATAAATCTACTTGGTTGGATGTAAATGATAGGTCAAAATTTATTCCCGATAAATCACCTCCAAAATTTGCTGGGAAATGGCATGTATCAGTTGCACATATAACTGTTCCTGATAAATTAGAAAAGTTAAGATTCAACCAAATTATATTACCATCACTGCCTACCGATCCGTTAGAAACCTCAGCAGTTCCTCCTGTGATTGTTGCACTAAAAGAGTTTGCTGTGCCTTCTCGTGCTGGTAAGAATGCTCCAGTTAGTGTTATAGTTCCTTTAATTATAGATCCTTCATAAATAGATGACAGGTTTGATCTAATTGTAATTGTCATTGTACCATCTATGATATCAGCAGGGTCTCCAAGAATAGGATCTGTTGGATGTACTACCATATGTCCGCTTGCAGTTGTATCTTCTGCTCCTAATCCAGTTATTGGCTCAAACTTTACATACGAGCCTGATATCTGTGAAGGGTCGTTAAGTGTAAGTATGGTATTTATAACACCTCTGTTCATCTCGTTGCCCACCATCACCCCGTCAAGTGATGTAGTTGATGGTCCAGTTGCATACCACTCAAAATTTTCAGCTTGGACTCGTGGTTCGTACCATGGAGTATGAGGAGCAATAAAAAGATCACCATTTATAATCCTACCTGTTACAAGTCTTGAAAGTTGTGTCGTTTGATTGAATTTCAACATAGAAGGTGTTGTTGGTGATATGGATGTAATTCTTGTTCCTGTTGGATCACTTACACTATCTGGCCAGTTAAGATTAAGAATTGATGAATTAGAAACTGGTGGTCCAGAAAAAGTGATAGATGGTGAATAATATGTTACAGGTATATTTCCCCTACCACCCATCATTATAACCTTTCCGTTTGTCTGAAGAAGAGAAAATTGGTTTGATATCCTGTAAGGAAGTATCTTGTCTGGATCAACCTCCAATGACAGTCTCGATCCATTTTGGTCAAACATCTCCACGTTTTGAAGAAAACCCCATGTTCCCTGCCCCTGTAATGTTTGGACATCAGAGAAATCATCTGAAAAAAATTCCTCTCCGTTGTTGTTATTATACCCGCCAGTTATTAAAACATTTCCATTGTTTAAAACAGTTGCCGAATGAAAAACCCTTGAGGTGTAAAATGGATCCACAAATGCAACAAAGCTATTCTGAGTGGGATCATAGATCTCTGATGTATGTGAGAAGACAGGAGGGCTTCCTAAACTTTTTATTCCACCAAAGACAAAAACCTTTCCGTTTGGAAGCATTGAAGCAGTGTGATAAAACCTTTCAGATGTCATATTCGGACCGTTAACAAATTGAGTCGTAGATGTTATAAATATCTCACAGGTCGAGGTGACACTATTTGAAGTATCCTGTCCGCCACATATTAAAACATTTCCAGCATTTGGTCCGTAGCTTAAAAGGGTAGCAGTATGACCTGCTCGCGGCGATAACATTCCACCAGTTATTGATGTGCATGTATATGGTGGTGAAGAAAGACATATCTCTGCAGAATTTGTTGGAGTTCCAGTTGATATAAGCGATTTAGGAAAATTACCTGCAGGATTATTAAATGCTATTGCAGTATGCCCTCCCGCTACAAGAACACGACCATCTGGAAGAAGCGTCATCGTATGGTTTACCCTTGAAGTATTCATTGCAGTTATAATATGCAAGTCCCCACCTGATGTAGTGATGTTAGGTGTTGATAAAATAACTGTACATTGATTTGTGGGACCTCCTCCAGAAGACACCCCACCGCATATCATTATATTTGCGTTTGGAAGCATAACTGAGGCTGAATTATAGTACTCATACTGCGAATATAGAAAAGAAGGAAAAACTCCAAGAATAAAAAATTGAAGGATGATCAGCTTTTTTTTCATTTATATATATAATACTAAAAATTTTATTAAAAAAAAATTAAATTTTTTTGAAATCATTTTATTTCAAGTATTGAATATCTACCATCTCTTGTCTTTTTTGCTTTTGGATCAAGAGTTTTTTTGCCATCAACTATAAAATAATATTTATACTCTCCTGGATCTTTTATAAACACTTCATCATACCATACTCCTGAAGATTTTTTCATATCTCTTTCCTTCCATCTATAAAAGCTTGCAGCAATCTTAACCTTTTTAGCTCTTTTATTTTGATATCTGATTGTTATCTTCTTGGTCTGTGTTTTAACCTCTAATTTCTCTATTTCACTTTTTTTATCTTCCGTTGTGGTTGTAGACTGCTTCGCCTGTGTATCAGTCTGTATTCCATCCTGTTTTGATATCTCCTTTATCGATGGTTTATTATTGGTGTTATCAGAAGTCTGCTTCTTTACCTCAGATATCTCTATGGTATCGCCATAAAGATATAAGTTTATTCTTTTATATATCATTTTAGCTGAGAAAACAACAACTATCAAAGAAATTATTATTTCTATAACAAGCTTACTCTTTTCTTTCATAAATTCTTCCTTGAAACATTTCCAATTGATTAGTGACAGTTGATAAGAACTTTATTTAATTTTATTCCCTGTTTTTAACTATCCTCTTTCTACTGATCACTGTCAGCCATTTGTCTGCTATCCAATGCTTTTTTACTTCTCTCATCTATTCCCTGTCTTTTCTGATCACTGCTCCTGCCTACGCCGAAACGGCTTCGGCAGGCAGGCACTACTCACTGCCAACTGATCACTCTTATAAGCGGGCGATGGGAATCGAACCCACGTTTAAAGCTTGGGAAGCTCTCGTTCTACCATTGAACTACGCCCGCGAAATTGTTACATCCGACGATCAGCACATTTATGCTAATCATTTTTACAATTACCATTCCCGCCTACGCTAAAACAAAAAAATCAGCTTCGGCGGGCAGGGAACTACGCCCGCTAAAACAAATAGCAGAAATCAGATTTATAGGTTATCACAAAGTCACATAAAGTGCGAAACTTTAGCCATCAGCTTCATTACCAAGTATTATCTTTCTGTTATTTTGTTATTTTTTTCTTCCCAAACAACTAAATATCTGTTATATTCGTTTACATCCTGACTTAATCTGTTTTCATCTCGATGATTAAATAACTAATTTGCTTTTCTGTTTTCTATTTTTGTTAAAAGAACTGTATAAAAACAACTCTCGCTTTAAACTTATCGATTTTCACTAAAAATTATTATACTAAAATTTTTTATTATTTTCCCCTATTTTTTTATAAGACTTAAAAATTCATTTCTTATCTTCTCATCCTTTTCAAAACATCCTAACATCGAGCTTGTTATAGCAAAAGCTGTATCATTTTTTACACCTCTTGATGTCATACACAGATGCTGTGCCTCTATTATAACTCCTACACCCTTTGGTTTTAGCTTCTCAAATATTGTTTTTGATATATCAACAGTTAATCTTTCCTGAACCTGAAGCCTCTTTGCAAAAACATTAACAATTCTCGGTATCTTTGAAAGTCCTATAATTACCCCATCAGGTATATAAGCTATGTGAGCCTTACCAAAAAATGGAAGCATATGATGTTCGCACATAGAATAAAAACTTATATCTTTTACAATGACCATCTCCTTATAATCAACTTTAAAGAAAGCATTGTTTATAACCTTATCTATATCCTCTTTATAACCTATCAATAGTTCAGATAATGCCTTACTAACCCTTTCTGGAGTTTTTAAAAGCCCATCTCTTTCAGGATCCTCTCCAATTTTTTTTATTATATCTCTGATATTATCTTCTATTGTCATAATATAGATTTTATCAAATTAATAAAAAGAAAAAAAAGTCAAAAATTATGGTATCAAAATAAGCAGCATTAATGATTTTAACTCACCAGACAACTAAATAACTATCTTCTTGATTTATCCGGTTACGTCTTGATTACATCCGTCTACATCTCGATGAATCCGTTTTCATCTCGATGATTAAATAACTAATTTATCTGTTTGATATGTAAAGCCATTTGTATGTAGAGTTAAGTTTATCAGATGATGATATTATGTTATCTATTGACTTTGTAGTCTTTATATAATTTTTGTTTACTGATACCAGATCATTCCCAGATTTTTCTCCTTTTTTTGAATCTGGAGCCATTCTGTAATCTCTATTGGTAAACTCTTTTTTTACTCTTATAAGCTTCTTGTTAATTTTTTCTGAATATATTTTCATCATTTTACAGTAGTTTAGATCAATCCTTTCAATTTGAGTTGATATCAAAATTTTTGTCCCAATATCATTTGTTCTATCAATATCTTTTTTCAATTCTATGATCTCGTCTGATATGTTTTCACTGTTTATGTTTAAAATTATGTTGTCAAGTCTATTATCTATTGTCGCAAAATTTTTTATTATTGATTTAACTTCTTCTTCTCCACTTTTGATATCATTTTTATTTTTATTTTCCTTAGAAAAAAGCAAACATCCCGTTGAATATATAAGAAAACTTATTATGAGGCTTAACTTCACAGCTTTCATCATCTCCTCCTGATTACTTTATAGTATAAAAATAATCTTTAAAAAAGGGGCATTGGTTTGTTTGTGTTATGGGACTTAAGGGCATTATAAATCTTCAATGTGAAGGGACTTGATATAGTTGGTAGCATCTTTTTTGTTTATCAATTTTTTTTCAAGCTGCAGGTTTATTAATTTTTTTATTATTTTCCCCACAGTTGGTGATGGTTTAATATTAAGAACCTGCATTATCTCATTACCATCTATTATTGGCTTTATATCCGATTGTCTGTTAAATCTTGAATAATTTTTTAAAATCATATTAACAACCTGAAGGAATCTAACTGTTTTTTTATGGCCATTTTTAGGAAGTTTATGTTTTATTTCAAATGGTTTTTCTTTTATTTTCTTTGATAATAAGTTCAATTTTTTTTCACTCATATAGCTTGAATGATCTGCCCATGAAAGTATTAAAAGCCCTAATGTGTATTCTTTTAAGTCATAAAATATTCTAAGTATTGCTCTCGGTGTTATTATATTGTTGTGTGCAATATTACCAACCCTCAGATGATCTGATATAATAACTTTGACATATCTTATTTCATTGTTTGAAAATTTAAAATCTCTTAATATCCTTTCTGATAAAATTCCACCGTATTCCTCATGGCCAAAAAATCTCAATCTATCCTTTATAAACTTTGCCTTGTGTGGTTTTGCAACATCATGAAGAAGACCTGCCAGTTTTATCAATGCCTTTTCATTCTTCATCTGAACTAAAAGTTTTTTTGAGATATTTAAATATTTTTTTGGATTTTGATAGAGTAGATCAAGTCTTTTTAAAACATTGAATGTATGTTTTAAAACTCCACCCTTTCCGTAGTAAACCTCAGCGCAACTCATCTGCATTTTTAAAACAGGAAAGAGTTCAAAAAGAAATTCATTTTCTGCCATTTTTTTAAATGTTTTTTCAGTGTTATCTGTTTCAAATATTTTTAATAACTCTTCCCTTATCCTCTCAGGTGATGATGAGTGAATTAGTGTTTTATTCTTTCCTATAAAATTGAGTGTTTGCTTATCTATATCAAAATCAAGTGTTGCAAAAAACCTGTATGCTCTTAAAAGCCTTAAAGGGTCATCTATAAAAGATTTTTCTGAGTTCGCTCTTATTATACTGTGGTTTATATCCTTTATCCCAGATAACTTGTCTATTATGTCTTTCTTATTTATTTTTATTTTAAATGAATCTCTAACAACTTTCACCTTTGCCTTTTTTATATCAACAGCAAGCGAATTAATTGTAAAATCTCTTGCCATGAGATCAGAGTCTAAGTCTGATATCATTGATATATCAATGGTCAATTCTTTTGATATGTTTATTCTGTATATACCTCTTTCTCTGTCAAGTGGAAAAATGTTAAACTTTTTTGATATTTTTTTTATAATGTTTATGAAATCATTTTTCTCTGCAACAACAATTATATCTATGTCATATATCTCTTTTTTTAAAAGCCAATTTCTTATTGCTCCGCCTACAAGATATGTTTGATATTTATCAAAGCAGCTGAAAAGTTCCATATATGTTTAATTTTAACATTTTTTTATTTTTTAACGCTAAAATAGATGGTCTGATTCATAAAAAATAATGTCATACTTTACTGCATAATATTTCTTTTTATATTCTCTAATTCTGCAGAATTAGAGAATATATGTGTCGGGAAAAATTTAAAATTTACCAACCGAATTATTTCACTTATCCCACGATCATTTTTTTATTGACTTTTTGATAAGCCCAAAAGTGACTTACAAGGTTACTTATATTCTTCCCAGATAACTAAACAACTAACTTACCTGTTCGGGTCAAATATATCCCTGAATGAATCTCCAACCATATTAAAAGCTAAAACAAAGAAAAACATAAATGCTGATGGTATAACAACTATGTGCCAGTATGCAGCAGGGTTTGAGAAGCTTGATATTATCCAGTTTCTTGACATTGATATAACCTCTCCCCAGTCAGAATACCCTTGTGGTGAGCCGAGCCCTAAAAAGCTTAAGGATGATGCCATAAGAACAATATTTGATATATCCAGTGCTGCTATCACTATTACGCTGTATATGGAATTTGGGATAAGATGTTTTTTAAATATCCACCATGAGCTTGCCCATGCTAATTTTGAGTATGTTATAAAATCCATTGATTTTATCTTTAGTATCTCGCTTCTAAAAAGTCTTGCATAACCGGGCCACGAGACAAACGCTATTGCTGCTATTATCTTATCTATCCCCGGCCCTAATATGCTTGCTATGACTATGGCAAGGATGAGCGATGGTATTGATAAAACTATATCTGTTATCCTCATTATAACATCATCAACCCATCCACCATAATACCCGCTAAGCCATCCTAATATAACACCTATTACAAGCGATATCATAACAACAAAAACACTTATCTTAAACGCGAGCCTTGTTCCCCATATCATAGAATAAAATATATCATACTGGTTCTGAGTCGTTCCGAATATTGCCTTTGATGATGGCTTTTCAGGCACTGGTGAAAAGCTGTGTTGCTTGGCAATGTATGGGTCTCTTGTGTCAGAGACACCTGCAATTATTGGTGCAAAAACTGCTATGATTATATAGAGTAAAATTATTGCAACTCCGACTGTTGCCTGTCTGTTTTTTATTATTCTTGAATATAAATTTTTAAATGTTAGCATATTTTAATCATACCTTATTCTTGGATCCACGACCGCATAAAGAATATCTATCAAAAGATTTCCAATAAGAAATAACACTGATACAACAATAGCAAAACCCATAACGCCGCTTATATCAAGCTGTCCTGCACACTTAACCCCCCAGCTTCCTATCCCAGGCCAGTCAAATATGGTCTCTATTATAACAACACCGCTCAAAAGCCTTATAAGCTGGAGCCCACCTATGGTTAACTGTGGTATGAGTATGTTTTTTCTTATATGCTTGTTTATTATGTATTTTTCCTCAAGTCCTTTTGCCCTAAGCGTTCTTACATAATCCTTGTTTAGCTCTTCAAGCGTTGATGTCCTTGTTATTTTTATAAATGATGCGGATGTGCCGAGAAATATAGCTGTGGCTGGCAAAAATAAATGTTTTAATGTATCCATAAAGACAGTAAGATTTAGATTTAGGACTGAATCTATTATCATAAAATTTGTATATTTTACAAAGCTTCCATTTAAAATAAGCATATCAGTATCTATTGAATATCTCTGGGGCTCAAAAATTCCTAAAACACCATAAAATATGAGCAGCAGAAAAATTCCTATAACAAATGAAGGCATTGAATAAAAAAGGGATGCAAAAAATCTTATTATTTTATCTGTTATTGAGTCCTTTCTTACAGCTGAGATAAGCCCTAATATGTTTCCAATAAAAAAAATAGGTATCACTGAAAACAGTGTCAGCTCTATTGTTGCTGGAAGAAAGTTTATTATTGCTTTTGTCGTTGGAAGCTTTGCTACTTGAGAATAACCCATATCACCCTTAAATGTGTTAGCCAACCATTTAAAGTATCTTTCTATCACAGGTTTATCAAGCCCGTATTTTTTTACTATCTCGTTTATTTCAGTTTTTGTCAGTTCCTTATCTGATGTAGCATAGCTTGTAGCAAGTGTTTCAGGTGGAAGTATGTTTATTATTGCAAAAAGTATCAGTGTTATACCTATGAATGTAAGCGGTATAAGAAAAAGTCTTCTTGTTATAAATTTTTTCATTCAGCTATTTCCTTTATTATATCAAGCGTAATCTTTCTTGCCATTAAAAACTCATCTATTTTTAAATACTCTTTTGAGGTGTGAACATCTCTCATGCCTGTTGGTATGTTTACTGTTTTTATCCCGATAGTATAAAAGTTGTTTGCATCCGTTCCACCAAAACTTTTTACAAACTCTGGTCTTATTCCATTTTTCTTGTATGCTCCTCCTATTTTTTTTATAAGCTCATCATCCTCCAATATTTCAAATGCATCAAACCTCTTTTTTATTTCTAATCTTACATCAGCTTCTTTAAATTCTTTATTACCTGATGCCTTTTTTACAATCTTTTTTATTTCATTTTCTCTCTCAATTATCTCATTTATATTAAAGCTTCTTACTTCTCCGCTTGCCGAAGCCATTTCTGGAACTGTGTTTATTCCGCTCCCACCCTCAACAAAGCCAATGTTAAGTGTTGTATCTTTGCTCAGTCTTCCTGTTTCAATCTCATTGATTATTTTTGATATTAATTTTATTGCAGAAACTCCCTTTTCAATATCAACACCGGCATGTGCTGCCCTACCGCGAACCAGTATATCAAAATTATCAACCCCGACTGCTTTTATAACGGGATGATTTATTTCCTTTTCATTATCAAGCACAATCCCTTCTTTAGCTTTTAAATATTTTTTTTCAATATATCTTGTTCCTAAAAGCCCTATCTCCTCACAGGTTGTAAACACAAGCTCAAGTGGAGGATGATTTATCTTTTTATCAATTATTTCATTTATGACATCGATAATTATTGCAATTCCTGCCTTACAGTCTGCCCCTAATATAACATTGTTTGCTGTTCTTATGATATTTTTTTCAATTTTTATATCAGGTTTCTTATCTATCTCAACTGTATCAAGATGTGCTGATAACATAAGTGGCTTTAGGTTTTTATTGCCGGCTATTTTTATTATAATATTTCCAGTGTTGCTCTTTGTTTGTTTATATGAACTGTCAACTATAATATCATCTGAAATTTTCTCAACTTTTTTTATAATATAATCAGCAAGATCCTTTTCATTTCTTGAGGGTGATAGTATCTCTGACATCTCAATAAATGTTTTTATTATATTTCTCATAAATTACTCTTGATACATCTTATATAATGATCATCTTCAACCATTTTTATCTCCTCATTAAAATTTATACACTCATCCGTTATAAACGGGCAGAGTGATGAAAATGCACACTTTGACGAGGTTTCCCTTTCATTTATCTCAATCTCTGTCTCATCAGGATTTTTTTCTGTTGAAAGTATTGATGATATAAGAAGCTTTGTATATGGGTGAACTGGTCTATTAATGATTTTTTGAGTATCTCCCCACTCCATCATCTCTCCACGATAGAGTATGATGACCTTTTTAGTCAGGTAATAAATTGATGATATATCGTGTGAGACAAATATCAGCGTAAATTTATATTCATCAGATAAATCCTTTAGTAGATTTAATATCTGTGCTGATATTGATATATCAAGGCTTGATATTGGTTCATCGCATATCAAAAGCTCAGGCTTTGTTATTATTGCCCTTGCAATGGCTACCCTCTGTTTTTGCCCGCCTGATATCTCAAATGGATATTTAAAAATAAGATCACTGTTTAATCCAACCCTGTTAAGTGTTTCTTTTACTTTATCGATGACTTCATCTCTTTTAATAGTTTTTTTTATTAACAATGATTCTGCAACAATTTCATATATCCTCATTCTCGGATCAAGGCTTGATGAAGGGTCCTGAAAGACAAACTGTATCGGTTTTTTTATGTTCAGTTTTACCTCTCCATCGTATCCTTTTTCTATCTGAGATATTGCCTTTAAGAGCGTAGTCTTTCCACTTCCTGACTGTCCTGCTATACCAACAATATCTCCGGCTTCTATATCAAAACTTATATTCCTTAAAGCATAAAAATTTTTATACTTAACACTAAGATTTTTTATCTCGATCATTTTCATAAATTCCAGCACCTATAATAACCATCCTCTGTTTGTTTAACTGGAGGTTTATTGCTACATTTTTCTGTCGCATAATCACACCTTGTCATAAATCTGCAACCATCTTTTATCTCAAATATTGAAGGCGTCGTTCCTTTTATTGATTTGAGTCTTTCTGTTTTTTCAATTTTAACAATTGATTCTAAAAGTGCCTTTGTATATGGGTGTTTCGGATTTTTTATTATGTTTATAGTCCTGCCTGCCTCCATTATTTCACCCAAATACATAACATAAACATAATCAGAATAAGCTGATACTACAGCTAAATTATGGGTTATAAGTATGACCGATAGATTTTTTTCTTCTTTAAATTTTTTTATTAGATTTAATATCTCGATCTGTGTTATGACATCAAGAGCCGTCGTCGGTTCATCTGCTATGAGTATCTTGGGGTTTGTTATCAATGACATAGCGATGAGTATTCTTTGCCTCTGTCCACCTGAAAAATTGTGAGGATAGAGTTTTATCTTTGACCTTGGTATGTTAACGCTTTCAATCATCTCTGCCGCTCTTCTTTTGGCCTCATTTTCTAAGGCGATATGATGATGTGTTAACACCTCAGTCATCTGTGTTTCTATATCAATAACAGGATTTAAAGCTGTAAGTGGCTCCTGAAAAACTATTGATATATCCTTTCCTCTTAGATCCCTTAACTCATCATCGCTCATATCAACTATGTTCTTATCATTAAACACAATACTGCCCGATGTTATCCTTAGATTTTTATTCAAAAGCATAAGCACAGAAAGAACAAGTGTTGTTTTACCGCTCCCTGACTCTCCCACAAGCGATATAGTTTTACCCTCGGATAGTTTTATGTTTATATCATTTAATATATTATATCTCTTACCATCAAAGTCAGCATCTACCGAAAGATTTTTTATCTCAAAGTTCATATCTATATAATTTTATAATTTTTAATCATCTAAACATCAAGATGTAAACAGACAAATTAGTTATTTAGTTATCTCGTTGTCTAGTTATTTGGGAAGAAGAATCATCGAGATAAAGGCAGATTAAGTCAGGATGAAAACAGATGTTAGAAGACAGATGACAGAAAACAGAAGGCAGATGTCAGAAGGAACTCCTTATTTATCTGATTTCTGTCTTCTGACTTCTGTTCGCTGTTTCGATGGGGATTTGTCGTTTTCTTCTTAACCTCAATCTTAACCTTAACCTTAATCTTAACCTTAACCTGCAGTTATAATGTGAGCTTTTAAGTGTTTTGAATAGTAATTTTTTATTGTCCTAAATCTCCACCGTTAGACTTTTTCAGTGTCCCCCTATTTAATCACCATCTATATAATAATCCAAAAATTCTATTTCTTTATAAAACTCTTTATTTTTTAAAATTTCTATAAGTTTTTTATCTAATCTAAAATCCCATTTTAATAGATGCCTCCCTCCAAAAGGAAAGTCATAAATTAATACACCATCAGTTCTAAAATACAAATCATCCTCATAATCAGTGTATAACTCCATATCTTCCCACACAACACCCTTTTTATATAAATCAAGAAACATAAATGGAGGCTGTTTAGATCTGATATACGGGAGAGGAATCATTGTCTTATAAGCATTAGAGTAACATTTATGTTTTTTAGGGTCTGAGGAAACTAATGGAAATACTTTGTATCTACCCCCTTTTTCTGAAAGAATTGCTACAAGAAAATTATCAATTTTATCATGACCAACTACCATAGCATCAATTTTTGTATCTCCGTTGAAATCAGCTATCGCGGTAGTTAAAGAAAAAGTATGCTCTGTCGTGGTAGAAACTAATGCTGACTTGAATTTATAACATATTTCATTCGCTTCTTTCTTAGGATGCTCCGTTGATGAATATATTACAAATTGTGGGTTCCATTCAGTCAGTGCCATGGATATCTTCACTGGAAGACTAACATTTATTTCCCTACAATCTAAAGTGTTAGACTCAACTTTTTCTAACGGAACAAAAACTCTTTCCATTTTTCCTTGAGAATAAAGGAAAGGATATTTGCCATTAATAATAGCAAATATAATATAAAAAATTATTTTATTTTTATACATTCTTCAATATTCGTTTCGTTTATGGTTCCATCATCATTACAGCATTTTGTATAATCACCTTTTTCAACCTCTGTAAGTGGTTGTTTGTTACAATAGTATGGTTCATTCTGATTTACGCTTATATGATAGTGAGGAGGTTCTTCTTCACTCAGTAAAAATTTTGTTTTCTTACATACAACTTCTATAAATTTCCTTCTATTTGCTTTAGGAATTGTTATTTTTCCTATATCCGCCTGATTGCCACAGCGATGAAGATTATGAGGTGGTTTCCAATTATTATTAACATCAAACAATCCTCCCCATATTAGACTCATATCGTTTATATTAAGTGGCTCTGCTTCAGGGAAATTTGACTTATATTCATTTGCAATACTTATTAAAGTATCAATTAGTAACTTAGTTCCATAGTGATTATATGGATGACTATCTGTTTCTCCAACAAGGTTATATCCTGACCCCGCTGTAAGAACCTCTAATCCGGGAACTAAAACATTTAAATAATCTAATTGTTCCCCATTACATCCATCCTTCGATTTAAAATATTCTGCTATCCTTATTGAAAACTCTGGCATTTTCTCCCAGTAATAATATTTTACATTTGACATCATATATGGAAAATCAAAAGGACTTGGCTTCTCTTTAAATGATGAATTGGCTGGTTCGTTTCCATCCGTTCTTACGTTTGTTATCTTTAGATATGGTGGTAATGGATCATTGTGATAATGCCCACCAGTGCCATAAACATATAAATATGTTTCAGTTGCTGTCCATGGCTTATTCTCTGAATTTTTACAACTGAGCTCCCATCTCACTTTTTGCTGTGGCAGAAAGTAATGTTCATTTACTCTTCTATCTTTTTCATCTACATAAGAATAGAAGGGTATTGATTCTTTTAATTCACCCTTCTCATCCATTATAAAGGCTTTCTTAATACAGTTATCCTCTAAACTTTTATTACTAAAATTTATGATACCCTCATGATTATTATTTTTCCCATCAAAGTCAAACAAGGTATCCTCTGAAAAAAGACAAAGACTTGGAAGCATAACAAAAAATCCTACAATAACTATTTTTATTTTATTAATCCCTTTCATTGCTCCTCCTTTATATCTTATTAAATTATAAAGAGAAAAAAAAATGTGATGTCAAGTTTTTGTAAGGGTCCATAACATATTGGACTTTTTAGAGTTGCCAATAAAATTGTTCATGTAATACTTCAATATTGCCTAATAATCAATAGCAAATAGAATTGTTTTAATTTAAATATATTAACAAATTTATTTAAGAATATTACATCCAGTTGAAGCATAAGGCTTACTATAATTAAATAGCATCTCGTCCCCTTCAAAATCAAAGCTTTGAAATCCAAAAGCATCTGTTTTTAAGGTTATTACACCACCTGTCTCACGGGCACACCCTTTATTATGACTATCTATTACCTCACCTTTCTTATGAAAGTTTAAACATTGATTAACATTTTCAGTTATACTATATAGAAGCATTTCCTTCACTATATATTTATACTCCGGCTCTTCCTTTTCTTCTTTAATAGGTATATTAATATTATCGTATATTGGCAACATAACAATATCATCGCTTTTTTTCTTTTTCTCTTTCTTTTTTTTATGGAATGAATTAGATTCAATCATAATTACACCAGGATTCACACCTTCCGAATCAATATATCCCATTAAAACAACATCGATTATTCCATCCCCATTAAAATCACCCAAAACAGCTGATGGAGATTGATATATCCCAAAAGGATATGAATTTATAATATCCTTTTTAAAATTTTTAGCATTTAGTATGTTAAAAGGATAACCATAGTGTTTCTTCTCATATTCTTTAAGGGCTTTATCCATTTCTGAGGATAATATTATTGTATAATCTCCAGTTTTCTTGTTGACTTCTATTTGTGGTTTCTCACCGATTATATAAGATGTATTGTTCTTTTTTATCTCATCAATTAAACCTCTCTTTTCTTCAAACTTAAATATTCCCATTTCTGCTGTCTGAGTGTATAATAAACATGAGGATACGAATAATAAACAGAAAAAAATAAAAAACTTATTTTTAATCCCCTGTTGTATATGAAAGAAACTTTTTTTGTTCTTTATCATAATATAATATACATCCAAATGTTTCCCCCGTTGCTTTAACAGCATCAGTTTTCAGTTTTAAAGCTTCTTTTTCAAATTCATTTCTGATTATTCTTCCCTTTTCTACGAGTTCCATACTTTCATAAACTAGCTCATCGTTTTCAGGATCAAAATTGTCAGGAAGCTCTCCTCTATCAAGCGTAATTAGATTATAACTATTGTTCTCAGAGAGTAAAAAAACTTTTAATCTTTGTGTTTTAGTATAGCCATCCAGAACAATATCCTCCTTACCATCACCATTAAAATCACCAATTACCGCCGAAGGTGATTGTTGTACCCTATATGTTAATTCATCCATCCTATCCCTGAATATATAACCAAAGTCAGGTGTTGTAAATACTGCTGGGTGAAAATGCTTTATCCCCCATATTTTAAAATCAGGCAATTGCTGTTTTAATACATTTTGCATTTGAGCTGATAGAATAACATTGTAGTTGATCTCTATTTTAGGAGATTCTCCTACCTTATTAATATTCCCATTTTTAGTGTTCTGAGCAAAAGAAATACTTGCTGACAATATAATGGTAAATAAAAGAATTATTAAATTTGTTTTCATAACACTTTAACTGCAAATATCTAAGCTTAAAAAATATGCCAATGTAAATATATATAGCTAAATGACATCAGTCTGATAAAGCGTATTCAATAAATTTTTCATCTTTATAATAGAATAGACTACTACCTGTTTCTCCACCAAATTCAAAAGCATCAGTTTTTAAGTTTATTTCAGGTCTATTATAGGCTGGTTCTGCCTTTATCTTTGTTCCAACAGGAATTAATTCAAGGCATCCCTCAAGATTTCCTTCCTTTTCCTCACAGATTTCACCACAAGACCATGATCGAACTTCCATAGCAATATATTCTTTATCTTTAGATAGAATTGCAATTAATTTTCCTTGTGTTTTATTATGTCCTATCAAAATAGCATCAGCAATACCATCACCATTAAAATCGCCTATGAGTGCTGATGGAGTCTGATATCCTGTAACATTATTTTTTCTATCGAACCATAATATTTTATATGAATAAATTTTTCGTAAAAATGGTTCAAAGGCTTGTGCTTTAAAGATTTTAAACTCCTTATCATATTTTTTTAATGCTGTTTCCATTGATGTTGACAAAATAACCTCATATTCAAAGTCAATTCTTGGCGTTGATGGATCTAAATCATAAGAACAAGCTGTTTGTGTTAAAAATAAACTTAATAATATTAATATTACTTTCATTTTATTTTAAAGAATATGGTTTAGGACAAGCCGAAACTTCTGGTGGGATATAGCTTTGGCATACTCCACGTTCATCATCTTTTGGAGTAAATGGATAATCAGTTGGTCTTCTAAAATTAAAATGGTAATGCTCAACTCTATCCAACCTATCAAGTTCAAATTCTGATAACATAGAAAAATCATGTCCTAAAAGTCTACCGGGTGCTTTTCCTTCAAGTATCGGTTCTACTTGGCCTATACATGCTAATTCTTCTAAACATTTACGCTTTTGAGGAGTATTTATTGTAGAAGAGCGGATATCAGCCTGTCTTCCATACCTGTGATAAAAATGTTCATTACCATTAACCCAATAATTGGGAATTTCATTTGTTTCATTAGGTGGTGAGCTATATCTTCCACCCCAAATAAGACCAATATCAGTAATTATTAACTTCTCGCCAAATTGCTGATAATATTCCCATGCAATCTGTTTTAACTTGGCAATTGTATCCGGGGTAGCATAATGATTTGATGGATGATATTGACTTGAAGGTTTAAAGGCATAATATGGTTCTTGGGTAAGTTCATTTAGTTGAATTACATTTTCTGCAGTAACGGTAATATGAGTCTCAGAATTTGTTATTCCGACACAGTAACCTGAAAACTCTACTTTATCATAAACAGCAGTTGAAAATACGGGAGCCTTATAATGAATACGAAAAGTAGTATTAGATGGAATTCCAGATTTACATATTTTAGTTGGAAGAGTCTTCCCTGTTTGTTGGTCTATATATGAATAAGAATGTGGATCTAAAGATGTGTGGTTGTGCCCAGCTATAGCAGGATTAAATGTATAGGACCAACATACATTCCATGTCTTTGCGTCCTGTCCGGTACAATTAAATTCCCAAACAAGATTGTCATTAGGCATAAATTCATAAAATCTTCCTTTATCTTGTGCTATTGCAGGTGATAAAAGTTCTTCTTCACCTGATTCTTTTAACTTAAAAAGTTGGATAAAAGGAATTACAGTTTTATCATTCTTTATGTTTTTTCTTTCTGAGTTTGGTATATTAACTGAAACATTTTTTATTGTTTCAATTATATAATTATTAGCCCTTACTGACATATCCCCTTTCCCATCAAAATCAAACAAGGCATCCTCTGAAAAAAGACAAAGACTTGGAAGCATAACAAAAAATCCTACAATAACTATTTTTATTTTATTAATCCCTTTCATTCTCTCCTCCTTTATATCTTATTAAATTATAGAGAGAAAAAGAAATGTAATGTCAAGTGAATGTTTTGAGTTAAATCAGATGTCAGAAGTCAGAGCCTGCCTGCCCACTGCAATGTGTTAAGGACTTGTAAGTCAGCATTAATTTAACACATATAATCCGCCATAGTTCCTAAAGGCAGGCGGGTCTGCCGAAGCTACTTCAGCGTAGGCAGAAGATGAGCCTGAAAAAAGTGAAAAGTAATGTTTGAGCATGCATTAACAGTGTCTGTAACCTGTCCAACTTACGAAGTTGGACAAAAATTTGTAAATGGAGTTATATGTTCAACTTACGAAGTTGGCCAGAGGTTTGTTTAACGGGATCTACTGTCAAGGATGATTGTTACCGGGCCATCATTCTGGATATCTACTATCATCTCTTCCTGAAAAACACCTGTTTTTATCTTTTCTGCAATATATCTTGTTTTTAATTCAGCAACAAAATCATCATAAAAGATCTTTGCCAAATCAGGTTTCATAGCATTTGAAAAATCAGGTCTTCTTCCTTTTTTAGAATCAGCTAAAAGTGTAAACTGTGATACCACAAGTATTTCACCGTTTATATCCTTTATGGAATGGTCAAACTTTCCATCAATGTTAGAAAAAATTCTTAGGTTTAAAATCTTATCACTCATCCATGCTATATCATCTTTTGTATCATCTTTTGAAAATCCTGCAAGCAAAAGATATCCTTCATTTATTTGCGAATGTATTAAACCATTTATTGTAACGCTTGATTTTAAAACCCTCTGAATAATACAAACCATAATTAGTTATTTAATCATCAAGATGAAGACAGATTAAGTCAGGATGAAGACAGATAAATCATCAAGATTTAAACGAACAAATTAGATGTTTAGCAGAGAATTTTACTATTCAAACCTTATAATCTACCAAGTTACTATACTCCTACACATCTAAATTTCTATACTTTTACATATCTAATTAGATATTATAATCTTTGTTCAGTTTATTCTTCAAGTATTTCAACATTGGCTCTGGGGACTATTACCTTCCTATCACCATCTAATTCAACCTCAAGAACTCTTACCTCACTTTCTGTTGGTATCATCGTTGGCTCTGGTGGAAGATTTGAAACCTTTCCTATAAGACCAAAGTATGGTTCTCTTATTATTCTCACCCTATCACCTATCTCCATCCATGTCCTTGTCTCAACCTTTCTTGTGGCATTTATTTTAGTTGGTGCACCGCATATTATTATCTCAGGCCTCATAACACCTGCTCTTATCTGCGTCGCACCGCTTACCGATGCTTTTTCCCCTTCTCTTGCTTTTAAAAGCTTGAATGTGTAATCTGCCATCTTTATCTGACCAAATCCTTCTGTTACTATTATTGTAATACCTATGTGTTCTGTTCCTGTAACAGCAACTCCTATGTCATATCCTAAAAGCTGCCTCAGATCTTTATCGTGTATTCCACCAACAACAATTGCATTGACTCCACACTTTATTCCTTTTTTTATAGCTTCAATTCCAGCATGCCTTCCGCCAATAATAATCTTTCCCTTGTCAGTATCTTTGATGTGTTCCGGAAGGAGTTCTTCATCGGGTGTATCAACTGCAACTCTTATCTCGCCATTTGTTTCTCCACCAACACCAAATATTCCCTGAATGAATGAGCCATCAGTTTCAACCTCAACTCCAAAATTCTCCTCGACTTTAACAACCTTACCATTTATGTATGCTTTAAGAGGAAGTGATTTAGGTGGTTCTCTGAAAAGAACCTGTCCAGTTATATCAGATATTGTGTCTATTGTACCAGTTATCGGAGACTGTATCTGAGTTCTTAAAAACTTTAAGAATGATTTACTCTCAGCTATCAGCTCTCCTTTTTTTACCTCATCCCCTTCTCGCTTCAACATAAATTTTTTAACCTCAGATGGATCTATTCCTAATCTGTTTGCAACATTGACTGAAAATACCTTCCCAGGAAGTTTTGCTTCAGCAACTATATCCATTGCATCAACTTCCTTACCAACTTCAACAAGGACCTTACCGGGTATCGGCAACATTCTCTTTTTATTTATCAAAGTCAAAGGTAGAACCTTCAAACCAGGTGTATAAGCATTTGCCATTTTTTCCTCCTATCTCTTGGGATACATATTAACCTTGCTAAGCCACTTCTCAAGACTTTCAACCCTTTTTGTTTCAGACTTTGGAAGCACAAGAGGTCTTCCCCTTCCATCAAAAAGGATACCACCAACACCACCCTGTATCTTTGTCTTTATCTTTGAGTTTTTCCCCTCACCAACATCAAATCCCTTTGATGGCTTTAAAGTTATCTCTGCCTCTTCATCCTTTAAGTCAACAAGATACATCTCTCCAAATTTTAATTCGCCATTTAGTTTCTTTCCTTCCTTTGTTTCTATCTCCCACTCAAGTATCTTTTCACCTTCCTTAGCTAAACCAACAGGTGCTATGCTTGTTCCAAGTTTTATCAAACAATCATTGTAAAAAACATCAAGTGAAGCCTTTTCACTTATCTGTGAAAGAACTCCAAGATGAGGCATCATAAATATTGAGTCCACTGCCAACAGTGTAACTCCCTCTAACTGGTATGAATCAGTCATCAAAACCATAGCCTGAACCCTTCTCGGTGAATGAGCAAGTACACCACCAGAACCTATTACATAGTTGAGTTTCATCATATTTATCAGCGACTGTCCGCTTGAGGTCTGATCAAAAGCATCTGATATTGATCTTTCCTGTTGAACACCCTTAAGCCCTACAGCAAGGAGCTTGTGCTGATCTAATGCAAGTCTAAGCGCTTCTCTTGCTACAGCATGCTCAATCATCAGATCCTCAACTGTCTGTGGTATTGTCGTTGGTCTTATCATCTTATTCTTTAATCTATTTCTTACATCCTGCTCATCTATTTTAAATGGTAGCCATCTCATTATGTTGTGTATCCCTGACTCAGCCATAACATTTGAAACAGAGTAGCTCATTCCTAAGTTTGCACTAACTGTTCTGTTGAATATCTCATCAAAAACAGAAAAGACATCAGTTGTTGCACCGCCGATATCAACAGCAAGAACATTATAACCCTTTGCCTTTGCAAATTTTTCTGTCATAAGTCCAACAGCCATAGGTGTTGGCATTATTGGAGCACCAACCATATTCATAAGCTTTGGATATCCAGGAGCTTGTTGCATAACATGTTCAAGAAAAACATCATGGATCTTGTGTCTTGCAGGCATCAAATTTTCTTTTTCAAGTGTTGGCCTTATGTTGTCTGTTATCATCAGAGCGGTTCTGTTGCCGAGTATTTCCTTTACCTGTTCTCTTGCTGCAGCGTTACCTGCATATATCACAGGAAGCTTGTATGATGCACCCAGCCTTGGCTTAGGATCTGCTGCCTTTATGAAGTTTGCAAGCTCAACAACATGGGTTACAGTTCCACCGTCAGTTCCTCCAGAAAGTAGTATCATATCAGGCCTAAGCTGTCTTATCCTTTCTATTTTTTCATGGTCAGCCCTTCCATCATTTGATGCTATTATATCCATAACTATAGCGCCTGCGCCCAGTGCACATCTCTGAGCAGATTCCCCTGTCATTGCCTTAACAGCACCCTGAACCATCATCTGAAGCCCACCACCAGCAGAGCTCGTTGAAACATATATATCAACACCAGTATTTCCTTTGTTGGGTGTTATAACCTTATCACCGTCTAAAATCTTTCTTCCAGAAAGCTCTTCAACCTCTATCATTGAATTTTTTACCCCGCAGGTAACATCCTCAAAAGGTGCTTCAACAGTAGTTGGAGCCTCGCCCCTAAAAGTCTGTCTGTATGTATCACCTTTTTTTTCTATAAGGATTGCCTTTGTGGTTGTGCTACCACAATCTGTTGCTATTATCACATTTAAATCCTTGTCGTTCATCATTCCTCCTCTTGGATTACAAAAATCAGATGCCAGAAAACAGAATTAAAAAAATCATTTGTCTTGCTGTTTCTCATTCTTTTTCAAAGCTGTTTTTCCTTTTGTTTCTTTTTTATTTTCAGCCCAGTCAAGCTGACTCTTAAAAAACTCAAGCCCTTCAGGATTTTCAAGAAGTTCTGCAGCTCTCTCCATATCTTTTTTTGAAAGCAAAAAACCGAGCGTTGGCTTCAAAAAATATATAAAGTTTGAAACAAGAACATTAACAGGTCTTGAACTTTCCGCCATAAGAACCGCAATATCTGAAAGATTTCTTTTCTTTATTTTTGAACAAATCTTTGATAAAAAAACTTTATCATCTTCCGTTAATTCTTTTGAAACATTCACTTTAAAAGCATTAGACCATATGCCCATACGAATATTATATTATTTTTAAATCAAATTATACAAACTTTATAACACCTCAAACTCTTCTCTCCACTCAACCTTCCTTGTATAAATCTCTTTTTTAATTCTGCTCATATTTATATAAAACCAGAAGTTTATTAGAATAATCCATATACCACAAAAAAATATTGTATTTAAAATACCAATCTTATCACATAAATATCCCCAGAAAAGATTTCCTAGTGGCCCAAGTCCAGTAAAACTGAGTGTGTATACGCTTATTACTCTTCCTCTTACTTCATCGCTTACAAGCGTCTGTGTTACAGTATTTATTCCTATTGCCTGTCTTGACATACCCATCCCTATAAAAATAAACATAAAGTATGAAAGATATTTAAAATATTTAAAACCTGAAAAGGCGGCGATTATAATGAGAGCGATGCCATACATGGTGGAAAATTTGTTTATCATTTTAATATATCTCTTTGGCTTTTTCATAGATGCTATATCAAGACATGATATAACAGCTCCAAGTCCTATTATTGCCATAAGCATACCAAGTGTTTGAGAATCACCTCCGACTTTTTTCACATAAACAGGCATAAGTGTTATTATAGGGGTTGTAACAAAGCTTAACAAAAACATAAACGTGATAGGATACCTTATAAAATCTGTTTTTGATATATATTTGAGTCCAGTTATAAATGAATCCTTTATGTTCGATATATCTTTTGTATCGGTTTTACTTTTTTTAAACTCAATTGGTATGATTTTGTATAGCGCTACTATTATAAAAAAATAAGAAATCCCGTTCAGTATAAAACACCATCCCTCGTCAGTATATTTTATCATGAATCCTGCAATCATAGGACCTATTATTCTTGCTATGTTCACCATCGTTGAATTAAGTGCTATAGCATTATGAAGGATTGCTCTCGGAACAATGTGTATGACAAAGCTCTGTCTGAATGGTGCATCAAATGCCCCTACAATTCCCATTGTAAAGCCGATTATAAAAATATATATTACCTTAATACTACCGAAAACTGTTAAAAAACCTAATAAAAATGCAAAAAACATTGCCAGCGATTGTGTAACATAAAGCCCCTTTTTAATTGAAATTTTATCAGCTACAACTCCTGCCAGATATGAAAACATGAGTGCAGGTATTGTGTTTATGAATCCCATTAATCCGAGCATTTTTGAAGAACCTGTAAGCCTGTAAACAAGCCAGCTAAGAGCAGTTGATTGCATCCATGTCCCAAAGAGTGATAAGGTTTGACCTGAAAAATAGTAAAGATAATTTTTTTCTTTAAACACACGAGTTATATTTGAAAAACCTGATGCCATATATAACCTATTTTATCATTTTTGAAATTATGAATCAGTAAAGAATTAAAAAAATTCAGATTTAATTATTAAAGAAGAATTTAATTTTTACTTTTTCCCCTTCTTTAATCCCTAATTTTTCCGATTGGCCAGCATTTATTTCAATGACATATTTAGCATAACTTTCAATCTTAGGCAGTTCATCATCGCTCATATTTTCATTATATTCTTCTACATTTTTAAATATTTTATTAACCTTCATATTTTTTGATAAGAATATTATATCAAGCGGTATATATGTGTTTTTCATCCAGAATGTTCGGCTTTCTTCTTCATCAAATATAAATATCATACCGCATTTGTCACAAAGCTTTTTCCTGAACATTAGTCCTAACTCTTTTTGTTGTTCAGTTCTTGCCACCTCAAGGTTAATGCTTTCTCTATTTACAATCATAACAGCAGATTTTATGTTTTCATTTTTTTTATTAAAAAAATATACAAGAATGAAAGTTATTATTATGATTGACAAAGATATTAATATAATTTTTTTCATTTAAAGTATTTTTCTATTAAAACTTTAAGCAAGTTTGTCTCTTTTAATTCTTTTTCAAACTTATTCTTTATCTTATTTGATTCGCTAAAGTTTTTAATTATATCATAATTATTTTTTTTTGCTATATCAAAGACTGTTTTTCCCTCATCCTTTATCTCGTTTAATACTGTTTCAATATTTATAGACTTTTCACAGCACATTTTGATTAAAAATATCAACTCTGTTCTATAAAACCCAATTTTTTTAAGTTCATAAACCTTTGCTAATTTATCATCAGTGATTAAAATATCAGATGGACAATTATCAGGAAGTGAAAAATAATCTATAACCTTTTTAGTAAAACCTGAATCATAAATAGAATACTCAATTGTATAGGTATGAGTAGATACGTCATATTCATTGGAAAAAAGATTGATATGTAAAAAAAGAATAATACTTAACATTACATAGATGTTGTAACAAGGGTTTCTGTGGAAAGCACCCCAGGAATATTTCTTATCTCAGTTACAACTACATTTGAAAGTTGTTCCAAATCATTTGTTTCCATATCAAGAACGAGATCCCATCTACCAAACACTGCTGACATATGAATAACCTCTTTTATTGTTCTGAGCTTTGTTAAAACCTGTTTTTCTTTTCCAGGTATCATTTTTACCAGTACAAGTCCTGTAACCATAACATTCCTCCAATTAAAACAGAAGTCAGAAAACAGAAATTAAAAATCAAAAGTTTTTACTCTTTATTAGCTTTCACTCATTTAATTTGCCTTTAGTAACTAACTATTATTTTACTATATTTATTTATCCTATTTAAACAGTACTTTTGACCTCGGATAAATATAAGTATTTTCTTCTTTCTTATAATACTCCCAGATATCATCCCCAAAGGATTTTATCAGCCAGTTCACATCGTCTGAGATTATACCTAAACTATCATCTGTTACAAATCTTTTGCATATCTTTTTATCCTTGTGGCATTCATCTTTCTCCCATTCTTCAAAGAATTCTTTGTAATCTTTATCCTTAATATGCTTCTTACTGAATATCGCCCATTCTTTCCCCTCATCACAATCAGCAGGTTTTTTACATTTAGATTTACAATCTTTTGGCAAATCACATAGTTTATTGGCTATCTCTAAACGCTTTACAAACATCCTTAATATCGCTATCGCTGGTTTATAGCATATATCCTGTTTTAATTCTTTTTTATTATCATTTTTGTTCTGTGTGGCGTTAATTATGCCTTCCACTTTATGCTTGCCACTTTGTTTATCACATCTATTAGATAATTTCTCAGATATATTTATCATACTGAGCAGGCTCTTAACAAATTTATCGTCGCCTACTTGATTTAGTTTCTGCGCTACTTTTAAATCATCACGTAAGGTCTGGAATGTAACTACTTTGGTTATAGTTGGGGCGGGAGCACCGGGTGTTGGGTCTATGAAAATAAAATATTGTTGTGTGGTCCCAGAAGTTATATATGCTTCATATATTATAGATTCCTCTGGTTTACCATTTAAGTCAGAAAGATACATCTCAGCTGAGTATTTGCAATCATCAAGTCCTATAAATTGAATTGTGTATGTATCTTTTAGTACTGGTGGAAAGAAATCAAGAACAGCAGATTCTGGCTCATCTGGAACTACATTTACATCAAGGCTGTCTACTTGGTCTACACCATATGAAGAATTTGGAATTTCCTGATAAGAGCTTACTCGCAATGAACCTCTTTTTGTGATAAAAAATGATTCAAAACCGGTTCTTCTGCCTGATGAATCTGTTACAATAAAATGCACTTTCGTATGCCTGTCATTAATTGGCTGTTCATCGCTAGCGGCACTAATATATAAGTGGCTATGATCACCTGTTGATTTTATATAGTCTATTCTGTCCTGTATTTCTTTTGGCAAATTTTGGGCATATATATTAAAATTTGCAAATACAAGTAACGATAAAAATATTTTCATAAAAATCACCTCGTAAAATCACCTTTATTGAGTAAAAACCCTGAGACCTTCAAATTCGCGTTCACTCAAGTCATCCGGATTGTATAGGCGTTCCATTCCTCCGGCCGGATCTGAAACGATAAAATTGCTTCCACATTTGCCAATTACCAGAAGAAAATGATCTCTTACACAAAAGATTAGTGATATGCCTGCCTTTATGAGACCATCAGCCATATTAATCAATACTTCCTCACTGTGATACCTGCCCACATCATATCTTCCCAGGTAAAATATTTGTCTATTTGAATATCTTTCTATAGCATCAAAATTAACATTATTTCTTCTATCATATCCTTGAGGTATAGGTAATCTTCGTAAATATTCATTAAATTGCCCTGGATTTGTTGTTGATATGTTTAATTCGGGATCTGTTCTTGCATAATAATTAATCAGTGTAGCCAATGCGGTTAATGCACAGCCTCTGTATCCTATTGTAGCATTTGGCGTAACTCTGCAGTTATTATTCGCATAACAATTATAACTCCACTCTGGAATACCACTCTGTGAAAAATGGTCAGTCAATAATTTCCCGCAGCAGGTGAATGTTACTGAACTTAATTCTGGGACACAATCAGGACATTCTGCTCTTACACCATATTCAGTCGGAATATTTCCTAATTTTAATTTTACATCTGCTAAACCTTGTTGATTTGTTGTCTCACTGGATTTGTTCAACTGTTGCCCCGTAGAATTTATCGGATATGTTGATATTGAAAAATTTATCGCTATGTCACTTACTGGATTTGTTGTTCCTGATATTGTTACAAGACTTACCATCGGCTCTGTCCAACTGCTGACATATACTATCTGATCATCACCTGTTGATTTAGATATGGCATGTAAATATTTTTAACTAACTATTATTTTACTATATTTATTTATCCTATTTAAACAGTACTTTTGACCTCGGATAAATATAAGGATTTTCTTCTTTCTTATAATATTCCCAGATATCATCCCCAAAGGATTTTATCAGCCAGTTCACATCGTCTGAGATTATACCTAAACTATCATCTGTTACAAATCTTTTGCACATCTTTTTATCCTTGTGGCATTCATCTTTCTCCCATTCTTCAAAGAATTCTTTGTAATCTTTATCCTTAATATGCTTCTTACTGAATATCGCCCATTCTTTCCCCTCATCACAATCAGCAGGTTTTTTACATTTAGATTTACAATCTTTTGGCAAATCACATAGTTTATTGGCTATCTCTAAACGCTTTACAAACATCCTTAATATCGCTATCGCTGGTTTATAGCATATATCCTGTTTTAATTCTTTTTTATTATCATTTTTGTTCTGTGTGGCGTTAATTATGCCTTCCACTTTATGCTTGCCACTTTGTTTATCACATCTATTAGATAATTTCTCAGATATATTTATCATACTGAGCAGGCTCTTAACAAATTTATCGTCGCCTACTTGATTTAGTTTCTGCGCTACTTTTAAATCATCACGTAAGGTCTGGAATGTGACTGATTTTGTTATAGTTGGGGCAGGAGCACCCGGGGTCGGATCAAGAAACACATAAAACTCATGAACACTTCCAGAAGAAATCAACGAATAATAGGTATTCTCTGAAAAACTTAGCATCTTTTCTCCATTGAAATTGTCACCACTTAATTGCAGAAAATAAGTAGTATTGGATAACCCTATTACTTGAATTGTGTAAGTATCTTTAAATATTCTATCCATCCCAAAATTTATGGATTCAGCCATGCCACCAACTATCTCATTAGTTTCTGGATCTACTATATTTTGAGATTCAGTTGTATACCCTGTTTCAGGGATTTCTCTTATGGAGTTTATCATTTTATAACCATCTTCATCATAACCAAAATCTTGGAATCCAGTAATTCTCTCTTCTGAATCAATAATTCTTAATTGAATTTTACTGGGATTATCGCTGGTTCCGGCAACAATAGACAAACCACTCTGATCAGCAGAGTAAACATTTAAAACCAATACATAAACCAATATAAATATTTTCCTCATATTCCCTCTGTAAATTTAAAAACCCTTATCCCGCTTAATCTGTAATTTTTATCATATGGATCATATAAATATTCTCTCCCTCCAGCAGGGTCGGATACCATATAACTATCATCACATTTCCCTGTTACTACCACATAATGTGATATGTCCTTGTTTTTAGCCGTATGAATGAGTTTTAGAATTGCCACCCTTCCTGACAAGAGTTCCTTCTTAATTTTATCTATTATCCCCTGCTTAGTTTTACAATTCACTCCACCGATATCGCATTTTTCACTTTCAATAAGCTTTATTTTGCCGGCAGTATATTTCTTTATGATATCAAACTGAACATCATTATTTACATTATATCCATTATTTTCTTTCAACCAATCATTAAAATTTCCAGGATTGGTTGTCGAAATATGGAAATCCGTATAATTACTCGCGTAATGATTAACCAGAGTAGCAAATGCGGTTAATCCGCACCCAAGCCAGCCTATACTTGTTTTACTTGTGGGACAATCACCTGTGTGTGAAGCATAACAATTATAACTCCACTGGGGAACTTTACTCTGGGAAAAGTGGTCGTTCACCAGTTTCCCGCAGCAGGTGAATGTTACTGAACTTAATTCTGGGACACAATCAGGACATTCTGCTGTTACACCATATTCAGCCGGAATATTACCTAATTTTAATTTTACATCTGCTAAACCTT